>Ga0247611_10004432_pt1 | contig 19456 bp, 20 predicted proteins | sample 177DNAGHGhighgp2_FD_192422 | JGI IMG/M metagenome (GOLD analysis project Ga0247611, IMG submission 192422) | Sheep rumen microbial communities from Palmerston North, Manawatu-Wanganui, New Zealand - 1770 DNA GHGhigh gp2 | ecosystem: Host-associated > Mammals > Digestive system > Stomach > Rumen...
GGATTATTTAGAAAAGAAAAATATTCCAGTAAGGAGAGTATAATATGACAAAAGAAGAATTAATGCAAATAGTAAAATTTGATAATAATGGACTTATTCCTGTAATCGCACAAGATTATCATTCTAAGCACGTTAGAATGCTTGCTTATATGAATAAGGAAGCTTTAGAAAAGACTTTAGAAACTGGTAATATTTATTATTATTCTAGAAGTAGAAATAAGCTTTGGTTAAAAGGTGAAGAAAGTGGACACTTCCAATATCTTAAAGGTATGAGCGTTGATTGTGATGGAGATACTTTATTAATTCAAATTGAACAAAAAGGTGGTATTAGCTGTCATACAGGAAATGTTACATGTTTCTATAGAAATGTTGAAATTACTGAAAGCAAGAATATCGTTAAAGAAATTTCTAAAGATACTTCATTCTTAGTAAACTTAGAAAATATTATCAAAGATAGAAAAGCTAATCCAAAAGAAGGATCTTATACAAATTATTTATTCAAGGAAGGAATCAACAAGATATTAAAGAAGTTTGGTGAAGAAGCTTGTGAAACAATCATTGCTGCTAAAACAAACAGAGATGATGTCATTTATGAAGTTAGTGATTTAATGTATCATTTAACAGTATTAATGGTTGAACTTGGAATATCTTGGGATGAGATTAAAACAGAATTAGAAAAGAGGTAATAGTTATGCTTAAAGCAAATTACCATACACATACATATCTATGTGGTCATGCTACAGGAGATGTAGAAGATTATGTTAATGAAGCTATTCGTTTAGGGTTCTCTGAACTAGGTATGAGTGACCATGCACATACACCAGAATACTTCATGACTCATGATGAATATTATCATAATTATCTACAAGAAATAATGAGCGATAGCGACTTCGATAATATATATGTGCCAAAAGTATTAGAAGCTAAGAAAAACCCTAAAATAAAGGTTTTCTTGGGGCTTGAAACTGAATATTTTCCAGAGTTTAAGGACTATTTTAAAGAGCTTAGGAAAAAGGTTGATTACCTAATTCTTGGAGAACATTTCTTTAACTATAATGGTGCTAACTATTCACCATATGATCCATTTACTCCAAAACTTGCTGAAGTATATACTGATATAGTAATAGAAGGTATGGCTTCAGGCTTATATACAATTTTTGCTCACCCAGATTTATTCTTAATGAATTATAACGGAGAATTAGGACATAGAGTATTTGATAAGACTGCAGAAATATGTTCTAAAAGAATAATTGAAGCTGCTATTAAATATGATGTATATTTAGAGATAAATGCTAATGGAATTGCTAAAGGTGCTAGACGTACTGATGAAGGAAAAATGCAATACTTATATCCTAGAGAAGAATTCTGGAAGCTAGTAAGTGGAACAAAAGCTAAAGTAGTTATTGGTGCTGATGCACATAAACCAGAAGCACTAGGCTATGAAGCAGTTGAAAAAGCAATCGAATTTGCAAAACAATTTGATTTAAATATGTGCGATTATGTTGAATTTAAAAAGTAGGTAGCTATATGGAATATACTGTTTTAAGAGCTACAGAAGAATGGCAAAGAGCCGCATCCTACTTTGTTAGAATCAACGCGATGAATAGAAAGTATCATATACCACTAAGAGATGAATTTGATGAATATGATAATGATAAATCAAAATATGTTATTCTTCTAGATGATACTTATCCTATTTCAACTGCTAGATTCTATGAAATAGATAAAGATACTGCTTTAATTGGTAGAGTAGTAGTATTAGAAGAATATAGAGGAAAAAGCATCGGAAAAGAAACTATGTTAGAAGCTGAAAAGTGGATTAAAGAGTTAGGATATAAAAAAATAGTAATAGATAGTAGATTAGAGGCAATAGGCTTCTATAAAAAATGTGGTTATAAATTAGTTGATAATAAATGTAGTTGTAAAACTAAAACATTTGAATGTACAAGAATGGAAAAAGAAATATAGGCACCTATTTAGGCGCCTATTTTTTCTTATACATAGATTATGTTATAATAATATTGTATGAGGTGATATAATGTCAAATATAGAAAATGTTTATAATTATTTTAATGAAGAAGAATCTAATGATAAAATTTTTTTAGAATTAAAACAAAAGGTATTAGATGATCACTTTAATTACATTAATTATCTAAATACTTATGATGATAAAATTAAGCTTAATAAAGTTTTAAAAACAAAAACTAATTATTATAAGACATATATTGATGCGATTAATGAAATAAATGAATATATTAAAAAAGGTGATAATCCAGATATTAATATAACAATTAATCTTGTACTTGATGAACTAGAAAACAATTATCAAGATGATTTGGCAAAATATTATTTACATAGATTATTAATAGAACGTGAAATGTTACCATATTATACACCATCAAACTCAAATATGATTATTGAATCAAGAAAACTTTTAAATTATTTTGCATCAATAAACCATAAAAAAATTATTACTGGACAACATACCCAAACTGTAGGTCAAGAAGAACTAGCTCATATAAAAAAAATCACAGGATTTTATCCTAAATTAGTAGGATATGAGCTTTTAGCTTTATCACAAAATATAAATCCAAATAGTGATAAAGAATGCTTAGAGGAAGTAGAAGATAATAAAGGTACAATGCAAGTAGCTATGTATGATAAAACAAATAGCATTATAACATTTACGTGGCATATGTTTTCGCCTTTATATGGATGTGGTAAAAGCTTCTATGCTAAAAACACTGAATTTGATATAAGAAATATATTTATAGAAAATAGTCAAGAATATAAAGCATTTATGAATGAATTAGACCATATGGCAAAAGTTCTAAAACATTTCTTAGAATTAAAAAAACCTATCCTATTTAGACCATTCCATGAGGCTGATGGCACTTGGTTTTGGTGGGGAAAATATGGAGTAGAATATGCTAAAGATTTATATATTATGATGTATAACTATTTCGTAGAAGAAAAAGGATTAAATAATCTAATTTGGGTTTGGAATAGTATAGGTGCATATCCAGGTGATGAATATGTTGATATTATATCAGTTGATTGTTATGGGAAAGAGAAAGATAGTAAGACTTGTTATATAGATAAATACAATGAATTACTAGAAAAAGTAAGCAAAGATAAGCTAGTTGCACTTGCTGAATGTGATGTAATACCTGATATAGAAGAACTAAAAGAAAATCACTTCCCATTCATTTATTATATGACTTGGAGTAAAGAATTTGCTCTAACAGAGAAGTATAATTCAAATCAAAAATTAAAAGATTTTTATAATGATAAAGATGTTGTAAAAGAAAAATAAAAACGCATTGTTATGCGTTTTTTTATTTGTTCTTCATAAAAATAGTATTACTTATGTCCATTTTTTCATAGTATATATCCATTATGGTTATCACTTCATCATCCTCGTATATTTTGTATAGTATTTTATATTTTTTGTAGAATGCTATTCGTACATTGTATTTTATTAGTTCTTCATCATCACTCAAACGATTTTTATAAGGGAAAAACACCAATTCGTTAATTGTTTTTGTTATACCGATAAGTGTGTTTTTTGCAGCAATAGGATTTGATAACACAATTCTTATATAATCGTAAATTAAGTTAATGCTCTCTTCAGCAAATGTCGTATATTCTATTTTATAACTCACTATTCATCTTTTCTTTCAATCTTTTTTCTACATCATATGCGTAAGAAGTTTTTTTGTTATAGTGTTGTAACTCAGACTCCTCACAAAGAATGTGTAACTCTTCCTTAGTTAAATCTTCATATGATCTTGGCTTTGGAATTACTGGAGCAAAAGGAATTCCGTTATTTAATCTTATTTGATTAAAGTACATAGTAATTGCAGTTGACATAGGAATACCTAGACTGTTTAAAATGGCCTCAACATCTTTTTTTAATTCTGAATCTATTCTTAAAGATATAGTTGAATCTTTTTGCATAATATCACCTCATAAATATTATACAACAATTACAATACATTAACAATACAATGTAATTAAAATGTAAATAAAAAAAGCCTTGTTTTAAATAGCTTTTCTTATGTAATCTAATATTTCATTTACTTGTTGAATTGGAGTAGATGAAGCTGAAGCAATAGCTACATTTTTATATTTCTTCAATTCTTCAATATTGATATCTTCTGGTTTACTTACTATCATAGAGTTAGATTTTGAATTTTTTATCTCGTTTGCATTACTAGATGTAGTTGACCCTATAACAAGTAATATATCACATTCTGTTTTATCAATATTTCTGATTCTATCAATAGGAATATTACATAAAGTATCTATTATTACTAAACTTGGATATATCTCTTTAAGCTTATCAGTAATTTCATTGAAATCATCTATACCAAATGTTGTTTGACACATAAGTATTGGATTAGATAAACCTTTAGCTTTTTCAACATCATTAACTGAATGAACTACATGTACGTTTTTATAATCTTTAAATGCTAATGTCTCACTATGGTTTTTCTTTCCTACAAAGATAATGTCCTTATCGATGTTATCAGTAATCATTTTATGCATTCTTCTAATCTTAGGGCAAGTAAGATCGATAAAATTATATTTGCTTAATTTTTCATATACTTTTGGTGATGTACCATGTGCTGGAAGAACAACTAAATTGTATTTGCATTTTGGAATGTCATCTATCTTTTTTACAAACTTAATTCCCATGTTTGATAGATAGTTTATTACATATTCGTTGTGTAATATTTCACCTAAAATATAAATATTGTTGTATTTATCTATGTTTTTTTCAATTTCATCTAGTATAGATGAAGCACTGTTACATAGGCCAATTGGCTCTATAATTTTTAATTCCATAAACATCACCAAAATAATTATAACATTATTTTATCAACTTGAAAACGCTATCTAATAAGAAATATGAAAAAAATGTTGACATTAAGGCATTAATCAATTAAAATATGTGTATAACTTGAAGAAAGTCCAAGTGATAATTTGTAAAGATTGCATCAAGAACGTGCATGAGTATATTACAAAAAAGACCACTTGGTGTGGTTTTTTCTTACTCAAGGCAATCTTGATTTAGCAAAGATTACACTAATAATTGTTGGTGTATGAGTATAATTGTGATCAAGAGCCTTGTTGGCTCTTTTCTTTTTAGTTATTAAAATAAATAATTTGGAGGATAAAATTATGGAAAAGAAATTTAAAAAAGTTGCTTTAGCTTATTCTGGTGGACTTGATACATCTATTATCATTCCTTGGCTAAAAGATCATTATGGATGTGAAGTTATCGCTATTTGTGGTAACTGCGGACAATCTGGTGAACTTGAAGGACTAGAAGAAAAAGCAATTAAAACTGGAGCTTCTAAAATCTATATTGAAGATTTAACAGAAGAATTCTTAAATGATTATGTATTTGAAACAGTAAAAGCTGGAGCTAAGTATGAAGGAAAATATATGTTAGGTACTTCATTTGCTCGTCCTATTATTGCTAAGAGAGTTGTTGAAATTGCTAAGAAGGAAGGCTGCGATGCAATTTGTCATGGATGTACTGGTAAAGGAAATGACCAAGTACGTTTCGAATTAGCTATTAAAGCATTTGCACCTGAAATGCAAATCATTGCACCTTGGAGATTCTGGGAATTTAAGAGTAGAGATGAAGAAATCGATTATGCTATTGCACATAATATCCCTCTTAAGATAAATAGAGAAACAAACTACTCAAAAGATAAGAACATTTGGCACTTATCACATGAAGGTCTAGACCTTGAAAATCCTGCTAATGAACCAATGTATGATAAGATTCTAGAAATGGGTGTATCTCCTTGGAAAGCACCTGATACTCCAACTTATGTAACAATTGATTTCGAAAAAGGTAAACCAGTTGGCATTGATGGTAAGAAGATGAGCGCTACTGAGTTAGTTCAAAAATTAAATAAACTTGGTGGAGATAACGGTATCGGTCTAGTTGATATGGTTGAAAACAGATTAGTTGGTATGAAGAGCCGTGGTGTATATGAAACTCCAGGTGGAGCTATCATTTATGAAGCACATGAATTACTTGAATCAATTACTCTTGAAAGAGATACTCAACATTTCAAACAAAGAATCGCTATCGAATTCGCTGAATTAGTATATAACGGTAAATGGTTTACACCACTTAGAGAAGCTTTATCAGCATTCGTTGATAAGACTCAAGAAACAGTTACAGGTAGTGTAAAGGTTAAGTTATACAAAGGAAACATCATTCCTGCATCTATAACTTCTCCATATTCATTATATTCAGAAGAAGTAGCTACATTCGGTGAAGATGAAGTTTATAATCAAGCTGATTCAGCTGGATTCATTAACTTATATGGTCTACCAATTAAGGTAAAGGCATTATTAGCACAAAAGAAATTAAAGTAATTAAATATGCCCAGTGAAGTACTGGGCTTATTTAGCATAAAAGTAGGAGGTATGAATCATGAAGATGTGGGCTGGAAGATTTAGTAAAGAATTAAATAAAGAAGTAAATGATTTCAATTCATCAATTAGAGTTGATTCAAGAATGTATAAAGAAGATATCACTGGCTCAATGGCTCATGCTTTTATGCTAGGTAAGTGTGGTATCATTAAAGAGGAAGAAGCAGATTTAATTATTAAAACACTTGAAGAAATCTTAAATGATTTAGAAAGTGGAAAGCTAGAAATAGATTATGAAGCTGAAGATATACATATGTTTGTTGAAGAAGTTCTAACAAAACGAATTGGTGATGTAGGTAAAAAGCTTCATACAGCAAGAAGTAGAAATGATCAAGTAGCACTTGATTTTAGGATGTATACTAAAAATCAAATATTAGAGATAAAAGGCTTGGTTAAGAGCTTAATTGATACTATTTTTTTCATTTCAAAACAAAATATAGATTTGATTATGCCAGGTTATACACACCTACAACGAGCTCAACCAATCTTACTATCTCATCAATTAATGGCATATGCAAATATGCTTAGTAGAGATTTATCGAGATTAAATGATTGTTATAAAAGAACAGATTATATGCCACTAGGAAGTGCAGCATTAGCTGGTACAACTCATAAGATTGATAGATTTGTTGTTAAAGAAAAGCTAGGCTTTGAAAATGTAACACTTAATTCAATTGATAGTGTTAGCGATAGAGATTTCGCAGTTGAATTAGCTAGTGCTATTAGCTTAATCATGATGCATTTATCAAGATTCTCTGAAGAAATTATTCTTTGGTGTTCTTGGGAATTTAAGTTCATGGAGCTTGATGATAGCTATGCTACAGGTTCAAGCATTATGCCTCAAAAGAAGAATCCTGATATCACAGAGCTTGTTAGAGGTAAAACTGGTAGAGCATATGGCAATCTTATTGCCCTACTTACAATGCTTAAGGGTATCCCTCTAGCATATAATAAAGATATGCAAGAAGATAAAGAATTATTATTTGATAGTATTGATACAGTTAAAGAATGTTTATCTATCTTTATTCCAATGTTAAAGACTGCAACATTCTTAAAAGATAATATGTATAATGCAGCAAAGAAAGGTTTCATCAATGCAACAGATTTAGCTGATTATTTAGCTAAAAAAGGAATGCCTTTTAGAGATGCATATAAATTAACAGGTAATATTGTAAGAGATGCCATCAGTAATAATGAAACACTTGATACAATTAAAATAGAAAAGTATAAGGAGTATTCAGAACTAATCGATTCTGATATATACCATGAAATAGACTTAAGAAACTGCGTAGATAAGAGATTATCATTCGGTGGAACAAGTAAAGAAATGGTATTAAAGCAAATTGAATTATTAGAATCTGAATTAGGTAAATAATATGGTAAAAGTATTTATAGATGGTAAAAGTGGAACAACTGGTTTAAAGATTTTTGAAAGATTTAGTAAAAGAAATGATGTTACTTTATTAGAGATTAAAGAAGAACTTAGAAAAGATCCAGTTGAAAAGCAAAAAATAATGAATGAAGCTGATATAGTATTCTTATGCTTACCAGATGATGCAGCAATAGAATCAGCTAAATTAGTTACAAACCCTAATACAGTAATTATTGACACATCAACTGCTCATAGAACTGACCCAGACTGGGCTTATGGTTTCCCTGAGTTAGATAAAGAATTAGAAAATAAGATTAACAATTCAAAGAGAATTGCAGTACCTGGTTGCTATGCATCAGGATTTCTATCAATTGTTTATCCTTTAGTAAAACTTGGTGTTATTGATAAACATTATCAAATATCTGCAAATGCTATAAGTGGTTATAGCGGTGCAGGCAAGAAAGGGATTGAACAATATACGAGTTCAAATGATAGTGAACTCGAAGCTCCCCGCTTATATGGTATGAGCCAAAATCACAAACATCTTAAAGAAATGATGATTATTTCAGGATTAGATCATAAACCATTATTTAATCCTTATGTATGTAATTTCTATTCTGGAATGCTTGTTGATATTCCACTAGAGGTATCTAATCTAAATAAAAAAGTAACTCCAAAGGGATTACATGAATTATTTAGTAATTACTATGGAAATAATAAATTTGTTAGAGTAATGCCTTTTAATGAAAATGGCACAGAATCAGGCTTTTTAAGTGCTAAACACTTATCTGGTAAAGATTACTTAGAAATATATATTTCTGGTAATGATGAAAGAATTAATTTAGTTGCTTGCCTTGATAACCTAGGTAAGGGTGCTAGTGGAGCAGCTATTGAAGTAATGAATATGAAAATAGGAAAAGAAAAAGAGTGTTCTCTAGAAATTTAGGAGGTAGTTATGGAAATTATAAATGGTGGTGTACTTGCTGCTAAAGGTTTTAAAGCAAGCGGAGTACATTGTGGTATTAGAAAAAATAAAGATAAAAAAGATATTGCTTTAATTTATTCAGAAAAAAGATGTAGTGCTGCAGCAACTTATACTAAGAACTTAGTAAAAGGCGCACCACTTGTTGTAACTAAAAATCATATTAGTGATGGTTTTGCACAAGCTATTATTTGTAATAGCGGAAATGCAAATACATGTAATATCAATGGTATGGATATTGCTAATGAAACTTGTAAATTATTAGCTGATGCTTTAAAGATAAAAGAAGATGACATTGTTATTGCATCAACAGGAGTAATCGGACAAGAAATGGATATTGAACCATTTAAGCGTGGTATTCCAATGCTTATTGATGAACTAGATAAAGGTACATCACAAGATGCTAACTTAGCAATCATGACAACAGATACAGTTGAAAAGACTATAGCTGTAAAATTTGAAATAGATGGCGTTGAATGCCATATTGGTGGTATTGCTAAAGGTAGTGGTATGATTAATCCTAATATGGCTACTATGCTAGTATTTGTTACAACAGATTGTAATATTAGTTCTAAACTTCTACAAGAAGCTTTATCAAAAGATATTTTAGATTCATTCAATATGGTAAGTGTTGATGGAGATACATCAACAAATGATATGGTAACAGTTTTAGCAAATGGTATGGCTGGTAATAAAGAAATTGATAAGAAAACTCTTCCTATCTTTGAAGAAGCACTAGCTATGGTTACAAAGACATTATGTAAGAAAATTGCTGCTGATGGTGAAGGAGCTAGCCGTAGCTTAACATGCTGTCTAACAGGAGCTAAAACAAAAGAACAAGCAAGAAAAATTGCTAAATCAGTTATTTCATCTAACCTTTTAAAATGTGCTATTTTTGGTTCTGATGCTAACTGGGGTAGAGTTTTATGTGCCATTGGTTATACTTTAGAAGACATTGATGTTTTAAAAATTGATGTAGCATTTAGAAGCAAAAAAGGAATTGTTCCAGTATGTAAAAATGGCTTAGGTATACCATTTAGCGAAGAAGTAGCTAAAGAGGTATTATTAGAAAAAGAAATATTTATTGATGTTAATTTAAATCAAGGATCATATAGTGCAGAAGCATTTGGTTGTGATTTAACTTATGAATATGTAAAGATCAATGGAGATTATAGATCATAAGGAGGGCATTATGAGTACAACTAGTGAATTAAAAGCAAGTATTCTTATACAAGCATTACCTTATATTCAAAAATATTATGGCAAAATAATTGTTGTTAAATATGGTGGAAATGCTATGATTAATGATGATTTAAAAGAAGCTGTAATGGGTGATGTAGTATTATTATCATTAATTGGTATAAAAGTAGTATTAGTTCATGGTGGTGGACCTGAAATAAATGATATGCTTAAAAAGATTAATAAAAAAAGCGAATTCATTAATGGACTACGTGTAACTGATAAAGAAACAATGGATATCGTTCAAATGATATTAGCTGGTAAAGTTAATAAATCATTAGTACAAATGATTAATGAAAAGGGCGGAAGTGCTCTTGGATTATGTGGTGCTGATGGTGAAATGATCATTACTAAGAAGTTAGATGATGTTCATGGATTTGTTGGAGAAATCACAGAAATTAATACAAAGATTATTAATGATGCTTTAAATAATGGTTATATTCCTGTTATATCAACAGTAGGCTGTGATAGAGAAGGAAATACTTATAATGTTAATGCAGATACAGCAGCAAGCCGAATTGCTGGTGCTTTAAAGGCTGAAAGCTTAATATCTATGACTGATATTATTGGCCTACTTAGAGATGTAAATGATCCAACTACATTAATTAAAGAAGTTAATGTAAGTGAAGTTAAAGAATTAATAAATGATGGAATTATAAGCGGTGGAATGATTCCTAAGGTTGATTGTTGTGTAGACGCAATTAGACGTGGTGTAAATAAATCATTTATTATTGATGGCAGAGTTCCACACTCAATTTTAATTGAAGTCCTAACTGATGAAGGTATAGGAACTATGTTTAAAGGAAGATAGATTATGTTTGAAGAGATTAAAAAGTTAGATAATGAATATGTTTGTAATACATATAATAGATTCAATGTAGCCTTTAAATGTGGTAAAGGATCTACATTATATGATTTTAATGACAAAAAATATATAGATTTTTCAAGTGGAATTGGTGTTAATGCTTTTGGTGTATGTGATGATGTATGGGCTAAAGCTGTTATGGAACAAACTAATAGACTTTCTCATATGTCAAACTTATATTATACACTTCCACAAGCTCAACTTGCTCATTTATTATGTGAAAGAACTGGAATGAAAAAAGTATTCTTTGCAAACTCTGGTGCAGAAGCAAATGAAGGTGCAATTAAAACTGCTAGAAAATATTCTCATGATAAATATGGGGAAAATAGAAGTGAAATTATAACTTTAGTTAATTCCTTCCATGGTAGAACAATTACTACTTTAAAAGCAACAGGACAAGATGTATTCCACAAAAATTTCTATCCTTTTACAGAAGGCTTTACTTATGCAAAAGCTAATGATATAAATGATGTTATAACTCATATAAATGATAAGACATGTGCTATAATGATGGAACTTGTTCAAGGTGAAGGTGGTGTATTACCACTAGAAAAAGAGTTTGTTAAAGAAGTAGAAAAAATCGCTAAAGAAAAAGATTTAATACTTATTATAGATGAAGTTCAAACAGGAAACGGTAGAACAGGTTACTTATATGCATATCAAGGTTTTGGTATTAATCCAGATATAGTTACAACTGCTAAAGGCATTGGTGGCGGTCTACCACTTGGTGCTGTTTTGTTTGGAGAAAAGACAGAAAAAGTATTAGGCTTTGGTGATCATGCAACTACATTTGGAGGCAACCCAATTGTATGTGCTGGTGCTATAACTATAATTGAAAGATTAGATAAAGATTTCTTAAATATTGTTCAACAAAAAGGTAAATATATTGAAGAATATTGTAAGCAAATTAAAAATGTAGAATCTGTTTCAGGTATGGGTATGATGCTTGGAATTAAAACAAATAAACCTGCTAGAGAAGTTGTTGCTAAATGCTTAGAAAATGGTTTAGTTGTTTTAACTGCTAAAGATAAGATTAGATTCTTACCTCCTCTAAATATAAGCGTAGAGGAATTAGAAGAAGGATTAAAAATATTTAAGAAAGTAGTGGAGGAATAATTATGGATCATTTATTAAAATTATTAGATTTAACTACTGAAGATATAGTCGATATCCTAAATTTAGCTGATCAACTAAAATATGAACAAAAAAATGGAATTAAACATAAACATTTAGAAGGTAAAACTTTAGGTATGATTTTCCAAAAAGCATCTACAAGAACAAGAGTTTCTTTTGAAGCTGGAATGTATCAATTAGGTGGACAAGCTTTATTTTTATCGCCTAGAGACTTACAAATAGGTCGTGGTGAACCTATTCAAGATACTGCAAGAGTTTTATCAAGATACCTTGATGGTATTATGATTAGAACTTTTGAACAAAAAGAAGTTGAAGATTTAGCTAAATATGGTTCTATTCCAATTATTAATGGTTTAACTGATTTTGCTCATCCATGCCAAGTATTAGCTGATTTAATGACTATTAAAGAATATAAAGGAAAATTAAAAGGCTTAAAACTTGCTTTTATTGGTGATGGTAATAATATGGCTAACTCATTAATTGTAGGATGCTTAAAGATGGGTATGAAAGTAGCTATCGCAAGCCCTAAAGGTTATGAGCCTGATAAAGAGATCTTAGAATTTGCTAAAGGAAATCCTGATTTCTTACTAACTACTGATATTTATGAAGCAGCAAAAAATGCTGATGCTATTTATACAGATGTATGGAGTAGTATGGGTATGGAAGCTGAAATCGAAGAAAGAAAGAAAGCATTTAAGGATTATCAAGTTAATGCTAAATTAATGGAAGTAACAAACCCTAAATGTATGGTTCTACATTGCCTTCCAGCTCATAGAGAAGAAGAAATTACTACTGAAGTATTTGAAGCTCATGCAGATGAAATTTTTGAAGAAGCAGAAAACAGATTACATGCTCAAAAAGCAGTATTAGTAAAATTATTAGGAAATAAGTAGTATTTCGTTTTATAAAAAATATGGACTTATAGTAAGATAATTGATTAATAAACAATATATTTTATCAAAAAATTATTCAAATAAAAACGGCTAAATTTAGCCGTTTTTTGTTTGAATTAATAATTATAAAATGATATAATTATATTGCCATAGGAATATGGTGCAGGAGGATACTGATGAAAACTTTATTCAGAGGAAACGATGAATAAGACTTAAGAAAGGAGCATATGGAATATTTAATTATCTTAGCTATAATACTTGTTATTATAGATAAGAGAAAAAACGATAATAGCTAGCGATTCGTTATTAAATATTATATGCGAAATATCCTAGGTATTTCCTAAGCAAAGTTCATCGTATCCAAAAGCGAAAGGGATAGGCGGCAACCTATCCCTTTCATTTTTTTCCTAAGTCAAATTCATCGACATACATATTATAACATATGTATCCATAATTATCAAGTTATTACTACTTGAATGGATCGTTTAACTTTTCAACTAATTTATCAATTTCTTTTAGTGGCTCTTTATAAAAATCAGTACCACCAAATCCGATTAATTGTGTTTCTTTAAATCCAAATAATTTAAACATTCTATCTAAGTTTAAGAAACCAAAATCTTCACTATCAGGAAGATTTGCTCCACGAGTAGTTATGTAAATAAACTTTCTACCTCTAGCATGTCCTTCAAATCCATCGTTTGTATAATTATACATTAAATTTGGCATACTTACATTTTCAATAAATAATTTAAGTATACTTGGATATGAGAAATCATAGAAAGGAGCTGCAATAACTACAATGTCAGCGCTTAATACTTTCTTTGAATAAGTTAACATCTCTATATCAAATAAATGTTTATTTGTATAATCGAATCTTGCATTTAGCTTTTCTTCTGAAAGAGGAAGTAGATGCATATCTTTTAATCTTACTTCTTCAAAGTCAAATCTATCATCAATATTAAACTTTTCAAAAATCTTGTTTGTTAAATAAAGAGTTCTTGATTTGTCATAATTGTAACATGAATTAATAAATAATATCTTTTCCATAATTAACCTCCATATAAATTAAAAAGCCTTCAACGCTCGAGCAGGTCGCCTTTAGAGCCATAGTTGAAGACTTTTATACCGAAAGGAAGACTGGCGATCTTTCCTTTGTACACTTATAATACAACAATCAATTTCATTTGTCAATAGTTTTTTTAATAATTTACCGTAAGTATACCATCTAAAGTACTTAAATAGTCCAATCTAGGCGAATAATTGTATTTTATGATAGGACAATTTTCTTTTAAATCCTTGTATGGAATTGACTTTGTAGGTCCGTTTACATACTTTAAAACGAAGTCTAGCATTACTAAGAAGCATTCTCCGTATTCTTTAAAAGAAATGATTAAAAAGCCTATTCCACCATGCCTAACAATGGCTTTCAAATGTTCTATTTGATGGTCATGAATATTTCTTAGTGGGAAAGATGTTTTTGAAATTGTTTCTTTTGCTTCAAAATCAATATATTTACCTTTATATATTCCGTTATAGTCTGTAGTAGAAGGAGTCTTATAAAAAGCTTTTGTGATCATACATTTATCACGAGAAGGGTATGATACGTCAACAACTTGAATAGGCGTTGGCTTTTTATGGATAATTGCAATATCATTTTTTAAATAATATGCATTAGTTTCATTTATATCTTCCTCTAAAGACATACCTCTATTTTTATTTGAATTAATCTTGCTTAAGGTATTTGAAGTAGTTTTTTTGTTTGGATAGTTCATAAATATCACCTTAATAATATAATATCATAATATAATTATATTTTTAATATAATAATCATTAAATAAAAGATTTTTCAAAAAAATTAGCAATAACCTATTGACAGTGCTAAAATGATGTTGTATAATGTCTTTGGCAGTGGAAAGAATAGACTGCTAAAGAGGTGGTTACATGTTAACGGATAGACAAAAGTTAATATTAAAAGCTATTGTTGAAGAATATGTAAATACAGCTAATCCTGTAGCTTCATTCGATTTAATGGCTAAGCCTTATCTTAATTTTTCAAGTGCAACACTTCGTGCAGAAATGGCTTTGCTTGAACAATTAGGATTAATAGAAAAACCTCATACATCAAGTGGTAGAGTACCTACTTCAATGGGCTATAAGTATTATGTAGATAATCTTGTAACTAGAGATTCTGAAGTAGCATCTCAATTCCCTTTAATTGATCAAATCTTCCAACAACACGATATGATGAAGGAAGAAGCAATTAAAGAAGCAATGAATTTATTGTCTAAATTAACAAATTATACATCTATGGCTCTTGGAGCTGATTATAGAAGTGAATTAGTTAAGAAAATGGATTTTATACCAGTAAGTGAAAAAGAAGCTGTTATATTGATAGTAACAAATCAAGGACATGTTTCAAATCAAATGATTAAAATTCCAGAAGGATTAAATTCAGAAGAATTAAAGAAAGTTGTTAAGATACTTGATGAAGTACTTAAAAATAAACCATTAGCTGATGTAGAAAGAATTTTAAATGATGAATTCGCTAGATTCCAAGTTAAGGATTTAATGAATTATCATGATCAATTGCTTAATACATTTGTTAATGCCTTTTCAAAGTTCTATAAAGACAATTATTACTTATCGGGAATGTCAAATGTATTTGGTCAACCTGAATTTAATGATGTTAATAAACTAAAGAAGTTTATGGAAGCCTTTGAAGAAGGAGAAGTAATGAAGTTAGTAGGAAATACTAATGGACTAACAGTTAGAATTGGTAGTGAAAACAAAATTCTAGCTATGGACGATTGTACAATCATTTCTGTTCCATATAGGATTGATGATGAAAAGATTGGTACTATTGCTGTAATAGGTCCAACAAGAATGGAATATAAGAAAGTTATTCCACTTGTTGAATATATCGCAGGCAATATGACAAAACTGTATAAGAAGTAGGTGAAAAGATGGAAGAGAAAGACGTTGTAAATGAAGAAGTAGTTGAAGAAACTAAAGTAGAAGAAAATGAAGCTAAGCCTGAAATAAAAAAAGAAAAAAGGAATAAGCTTAAAGATAAAATTGATGCTTTAGAAAAGCAAAACGCAGAATTAAAAGATAAATTGCTTAGAAATGCTGCTGAGCTTGAAAACTTCAAAAGAAGAACTAATGAAGAGCGCATTAAGGATAGAAAATATGCGAGCTGTGATTTAGTTAATGATTTAGTTTCTATACTTGCTAATTTAGATAAATGTGTAAATATGGAAACTGAAGATCCAATGCTTAAGAATTTCCTAATTGGCTTTAAAATGATTGATAATCAATTATTCGATAGATTATATCAAGATGGTCTAGAAGAAATTAAAGTTGAAAAAGGAATGGCATTTGATCCAAATGTCCATCATGCAATTGAAACTACTGAAATTGAAGGCATTGAGGCCAATACAATTACAGAAGTTGTGCAAAAAGGATATAAATACAAAGAAAGGGTAATAAAACCAGCAATGGTTAAAGTTAATAAATAAAGGAGTGAATTATTATGAGTAAAGTTATTGGTATTGATTTAGGAACAACAAATTCATGCGTTTCAGTAATGGAAGGCGGAGAAGCAAAAGTTATAGTAAATGCTGATGGTGGAAGAACTACTCCATCTGTAGTAGCATTTAAAGGTGATGAAATCCAAGTAGGTGATGTTGCAAAACGTCAAGCAGCAGCTAACCCTAATACAATTTCATCAATTAAACGTCATATGGGTGAATCTTACAAAGTTGATGTTAACGGTAAGAAATATACACCACAAGAAATCTCAGCTATGATTCTTCAAAATTTAAAGAAGACTGCTGAAAACTATTTAGGACAAAAAGTAACACAAGCAGTAATCACTGTACCAGCATATTTCAATGATGCTCAAAGACAAGCAACTAAGGATGCAGGTAAGATTGCTGGACTTGAAGTATTACGTATTATAAACGAACCAACAGCAGCAGCACTTGCTTATGGTATTGATAAGACAGACAAGGAACAAACTATATTAGTATTTGACCTTGGTGGTGGTACATTTGATGTATCTATTCTATCACTTGCTGATGGTACATTCGAAGTTATCGCTACAGCTGGTGATAACAAGCTTGGTGGAGACGACTTCGACCAAAAGATTGTTGATTGGCTAGCTTCTGAATTCAAGAAAGAAACATTAGTTGATTTAACAAATGATAAGATTGCTATGGGTAGATTAAAAGAAGCTGCTGAAGATGCAAAGAAGAAATTATCTACATCTACAACAACTACAATTAGTTTACCATTCATCGCATTCTCTAATGGTGGACCACTTAACCTAGAAAAAGAGTTAACTAGGGCAAAATTTGATGATTTAACAAGAGATCTAGTAGATAGAACAACAGGACCAGTTAGACGTGCATTAAAGGATGCTAAGATGACTGCTAATGATATTGACCAAGTATTATTAGTTGGTGGATCTACTCGTATTCCTGCAGTTCAAGAATTAGTTAAACGTGAATTAGGTAAAGAACCAAATAGAAGTGTTAACCCTGATGAAGTAGTTGCTATGGGTGCAGCTATTCAAGGTGGTGTATTAACTGGTGATGTTAAAGACGTATTATTACTAGATGTTACACCTCTATCACTTGGTATCGAAACACTTGGTGGTGTATTTACTAAATTAATTGAACGTAATACTACTATTCCAACTTCTAAATCACAAATCTTCTCAACAGCTGCAGATAACCAACCAGCTGTAGACATCCATGTTCTACAAGGTGAACGTCCAATGGCTGCTGATAACAAGACTTTAGGTAGATTCCAACTTGGAGATATTCCACCAGCACCTAGAGGAGTACCTCAAATCGAAGTTAAATTCGATATCGATGCTAATGGTATCTTTAATGTAAGTGCTAAAGACCTTGGTACTGGTAAGACTCAAAACATCACTATTCAAAGTGGTTCTGGATTATCTGATGCTGAAATTGAAAAGATGGTTAAGGAAGCTGAAGAAAATGCTGAAGCTGATAACAAGCGTAAGGAAAAAGCTGATGCACTAAATGATGCTAATAACTTAATCTTCCAAGTTGAAAAAGCATTAAGAGATCTTGGAGATAAAGCTACAGCAGAAGAAAAGGCTGATTGTGAAGCTGGTATTAAAGAATTACAAGAAGCTATTGAAAAAGATGATTTAGACTTAATTAAAGAAAAGAAAGAAGCTCTTGAAAAGAAAGCTCAAAATGTAGCAATTAAGGCTTATCAACAAAATCAACAAGCTCAAAACCCTGGTCAAGATCAAGGTGAACCAAAGAAGAATGATGACGGCACAGTAGATGCTGAATACGAGGATATTAACTAATAGAAAAAAGTATTAAAGTTCCTTTAAGGTGGTGATAAAAAATGGCGAATAAAAGAGATTATTACGAAGTACTTGGCGTAAGTAAAACTGCAACTGATGATGAAATAAAAAAGGCGTATAGATCTTTAGCAAAAAAATATCACCCAGATGTATGTAAGGAACCTGGTGCAGAAGAAAAATTTAAAGAAGTAAATGAAGCCTATGAAACTTTATCTGACCCACAAAAGCGTCAAATGTATGATCAATATGGATTTGATGGTCCACAAGCTAACTTCGGTGGAACTGGTGGCGCTGGTGGCTTTGGAGGATTTGATGATTTAGGTGATATATTCGCATCATTCTTTGGTGGAGGTAGAAGCCAAAGAACTAGAAGCGGTGTTAAACGTGGAGATGATATTGAACGTTTAATGGATTTACAATTTGAAGAAGCTGTATTAGGTTGTAAAAAGACTATTAATGTTGATGTGGCTGAACCATGTACTGCATGTGGTGGAACTGGTGCTTATTCAAAGAGTGATATTGTCACATGTTCAAAATGTCAAGGTAGTGGTTATGTAACTATCGAACAAAGAACAATCTTTGGTATGACTAGAAGCCAAACAGTTTGTCCAAAATGTGGTGGTAGAGGCCAAGAAATCAGGAAAAAATGTGAAAAATGTAATGGTAAAGGATCAGTTACTAAGAATAAGAATATCGAAGTTACTATTCCAGCTGGTGTAGATACTGGACTTCAAATTAGACTTGAAGGTAAAGGTGGAGCTGGTGAACTTGGTGGTGAACCTGGTGATTTATACATCAGATTTAGAGTTAGACCACATAAAGCATTTAAACGTGATGGCGATACCATTATTCTTGAAGCTCCATTATCATTCTCAGATGCTGTTTTAGGTACAAGCTTAGCTGTTCCAACAATTTACGGTGATGTATCACTTAAGATACCTGCAGGTACACAAAGTGGCACAAAGTTCCGTTTAAGAGAAAAAGGTGTAATAAACGTTAGAACTAAACGTAAAGGTGACCAAATAGTTATTGTTAACTTAGTTACACCAACAAATCCAACACCTGAAGAAAAGAAAATGTTTGAACAACTTAAGAATATCGAAACAAAAGAAAAGAAGAGTGTTTGGGAAAAATTTAAATCATTATTTAAAAAGTAGAG
>Ga0247611_10004433_pt1 | contig 19452 bp, 15 predicted proteins | sample 177DNAGHGhighgp2_FD_192422 | JGI IMG/M metagenome (GOLD analysis project Ga0247611, IMG submission 192422) | Sheep rumen microbial communities from Palmerston North, Manawatu-Wanganui, New Zealand - 1770 DNA GHGhigh gp2 | ecosystem: Host-associated > Mammals > Digestive system > Stomach > Rumen...
CCCTTGGGGGTCAGGAGGGGCAGAAGGGTCACATAAAAATGAAGTATAACAACTATAGCTGAAAAGAGGCTGTTATTTTCTGAATAAGGGGTGGTTATTTTCTGAATAAGGGGTGGTTATTGAAAAATAAGTGGCACTTATTGAACAGCAAGTGCCACTTATCCGACGAGAAGTGCCTATTAATTGGTGGATATGTTGATGTTGGGCAGATAAGTCTGCTTGGCTATGCTTTCGCCGTTAGCACGCTTTTCGATGTTCAGCCCCGATACGCCCTCAAGGACTGGGAGATGCCTCTGAACCCTCAGCGGAGCTTCTGCGAGGCAACCATCTAAAACCTGTGTCTGTCGATGAAGTCGCGTACAGTCTGGAGATAGCCGTCTGGCACGTGGATGATTTCGTTGCCGATATAGATGCAGTCATTGCGGTCGATCTTCCTGATCTTGTCAATGGCCACGATGTAGGATCGGTGTATCCGCAGAAACTTGTCGGAGGGCAGCATCTCTTCCACAGCCTTCATCGTCAGATGGGTAATCAGCGGCTTCTGCTCTCCCTCCAGATAGAACATGACGTAGTCCTTCATGCCATTCACATAGACGATGTGCTCGATGCTGATGTTGCGCCATTCACCATCGACGCGGATGAAGACGGTGGCGGGCGATGATGCGGGTACCTGGGGCGATTCTTTGGGCGCAAGCTGCTTCCTGGCCTTCTCTACGGCAGCCAGAAACTTGTTGTATCTCACGGGCTTCAGCAGGAAGTCGAGCGCGTTCACCTCATAGCTCTCAAAGGCATACTCCTTGAAGGCGGTGGTGAAGACGACGTGTGTCTCTTCCGGCAGACTATGCGCCAGCTCCATGCCGTCGAGGTTGGGCATCTGGATATCGAGGAACAGCAGGTCGGGCTTCTGCTCCCTGACGGCGTTCAGCGCATTGATGGAGTCGGTAAAAGTTGCCAGCAGCTGGAGCTCGGACGTCTTCTCTGCATACGAGGCTAACAGCTTTACGGCCAGCGGTTCGTCATCGACGATGATACAAGTCAGCGGTCTCATAGGCGTATGCTGATTTTGGTGTGATAGATGTTCTCTGGCGTGACGGTCTGCTCCCAGGTGTAGTTCCCGTGGTACATCAGTTCCAGACGGCGACGGGTGTTCTCCAGTCCGATGCCTGACCCGCTGCGGTCTTTAGTGGGCTTCGGGTTGTTGGTGTTGTCGCAGGTGAAGGTCATCGCCTCTTCCGTCTGTTCCAGTCGGATGTCGATGGTAGCGGGAGCGTTACTGTTCATACCGTGCTTGAAGGCATTCTCGATGAGCGAGATGAAGAGTAGGGGAGCGATCTCTGCTTGTGGGTTGGAGACTGAGAACTGAGCGTTGACACTCGTCATCTCGTTGCAGCGCAGTTTCATCAGCTCGATGTAGTTGCGCATGAACTCCACCTCGCCTGCGATGGCCACCCGTGGCTTGTTGGTCTCATACATGGCATAGCGCAGCAGGTCGCTCAGCTGCATCACGGCATCCTGCGCTTCGTCGGCATCAATCTGAGTCAGGCTCGAAATATTGTTCAGGGTGTTGAACAGGAAGTGGGGGTTGATCTGATTCTTCAGCCAGGCCAGCTCTGCCTCTGCCATCTTCTGCTTCCTCTCGTTCTGCCGCATCACGTAGCGGATGCTCAGGGCAATGCCGATAGCCATCAGGTTGACGAGCAGCGAGATGATGATAAACGGGATATAGCCCGCCTTGAGCTCTTCAGGCAAACTGCTGATATCGCTGGAGAAGATATGGAAGTTGAACAGCAGGATGAGTACGGTATTGATAATGCCGAACAGCCAGAACTTGCGATGGAACCACAGCAGCGGTACACCGACATAGAAATTGACCAGATAAATGCCAATAGCAGGCGCCAGCCAGTAGGCAGCAATCCGGAGCGAATCCCATATGATGGCAGGATTGTGGGTCGTGATGTAGCTGATGAGGCCTGGCGACAGCATGATCAGCGATAATAGCAGTATCTGTGCTATGCCCAGCCAAATGTCCTTTGCTTGTATCTTATTCATACTCATTATTGCGGGTCTTCTTCGGTGCAAATTTATGAATTATTTTTGAATAAACAAAATCTCTCCCGCATAATCTCTATGCAGGAGAGACGAAAGTGCTCAAGCATGAATCTATTTGTGGGCTGTCATACCCTCTGCCATGCGTTCTGCGGTGTTGCTGACGGTCTGGTCAAAGGCCATGACGTACTTCTCGTACTGCTTCTTCGTCAGGATCTTTTTCAGCGTGTTCATGTGGTACGCATGAATCTTCTCCCAAGCCTCGCTTCGCTTTGTCTGGTCTTCTATCTTGTAGAAGGCGTTCATCGAGCTCTCGAACTGGGCCATCGCAGTCTTCATCGGCTCCACCTGGTTGATCGTCAGCTCCAGATAGCTGCTCAGACGGTCAAACGTCAGTCGGTTGTTGTTACTCTGTGCGTTAGCACTCATTGTCATCACAATCATTGCCACGAGGGCGATCATCATCTTTTTCATACCTTTTCTTATTTTATTGTTAATACTCATTTGTTGTCTTTTGACGTTGCAAAGGTATGAAGAAAAGCGGCAGCGCCCAAACCAGTTTCGACGTTTGCCCCCACGTCTTTCGACGTTTCCTGCTTCGTCTGGTAATTTGCCAGTCTTTTTGCCAACAAATATAAATTGGTAATAGCTATTGACGCTGCAAATATACGATAATTTTCAGATTCAGCCCTGCGATTAGAGAATTAATCCTATTGTGTGGAATAAAATAGATCTTTAACGGCTATGTCATTTGCGTTTCTTTTTGTTTGGTAATTGTTTCAAATGGGCTGAAGGGCTTGTGTGATTGAATTTAATTCGCTATCTTTGCAGAAAAATGCGATTGAAGATGAGAAGGACGGCAATGATTCTGATGGTGCTGCTGGCGATGACTGCGCAGGCCATCGACCTGACTAAGGCTACTATTGTGTATCATAAGAACGACCATCCATTGGTGGCCCACATGGCTGGGGTGATGGCCGATGACATCGAACGGGTTTCGGGCGTTCGGCCAAAGGTCACTGCAGAATCCGAGCTCCCGGCCAGACTGTATGTTTCGGGGAAGGCTGGACCGGTGATTGTCCTGACTACGACAAAGAAGGGCAAATGGCATAAGAACCTCAGTGGCAGTTGGGAACGCTATGCCATCGATACGCGCGACGACAACCTCTACATTACGGGCAGCGATGCCCGTGGACTGGCCTACGGGGTGCTCCACGTGAGTGAGACCATCGGCGTTAGCCCGTGGTACTGGTTTGCTGATATACCTGCGGACAAGTCAAACAAAAGGGTTTTTGACTATCAGGAGAATATGGTGAGTAAGTCGCCGACGGTGAAATATCGCGGCGTGTTTATTAATGATGAAGACTGGGGCCTGAAGACATGGGCTGAAAAGAACTTCGATAAGGAACTTGGTGACATTGGCCCTAAGACCTACGATAAGGTGTGCGAGCTCATACTCCGTCTCCGAGGCAACATGCTCGCTCCGGCCATGCACACCTGTACGGGTGCCTTCTACAGTCATCCTGAGAGTCAGAAGGTGGCCGACAAATGGGGCATCATGATAACCACCAGCCACTGCGAGCCGCTGCTCTTCAACAATGCAGCACCCTCGGAATGGGACAAAGCACGCGACGGAGAATGGAACTACGAGACCAACAGCCGGACCATCCTGAAGAAACTTGACGACCGCATCAGGGAGACGACACCGTATGACAACATCTACACGATGGGCATGCGTGGCCTGCACGACGAGGCCATGAAAGGGAGTACCGACCCCACTGACCGGGCACGCACCTTGGAGAAGGTGTTTGCCCAGCAGCGTGCCATCCTCTCGAAACACAAGAAGATGAAGGCTGAGCGTCTGCCGCAGATATTCGTGCCCTACAAGGAGACGCTCGACATCTACGATGCCGGCCTGCGTGTGCCGGAGGATATCACCCTCGTCTGGCCCGACGACAACTATGGCTATATGAAACGCGTGAGCAATGCCGGCGAACGGCGGCGCAAGGGTGGTAGCGGCGTCTATTATCATATCTCATATCTCGGCACGCCCCACGACAACCTCTGGATAGCCACCACCGCTCCGATGCTCATGTATGAGGAACTGAAGAAGGCCTACGATGCTGGCGCCGACCGCTACTGGCTGCTGAATGTGGGCGACATCAAGCCCGGGGAGATCGAGACGCAGATGTTTATGGATATGGCATGGGACTTTGATGCCTTCAACTACGATAATGCGAACCGCTATCAGGCAGAATGGCTGGCACGCACCTTTCGATCTCAAGTATCCCCGTTCCAGTTTGTCCTCGACCATTATTATCGTCTGGCCTGGGACCGCAAGCCGGAATTCATGGGATATGAGTATGAATGGAGCAGCGATGAGGAGAACCGTCTGCACGACAGCGATTTCTCGTTTGAGAACGGTACAGCCCAGAAGCGTCTGATGGATTATCAGGACATCTGCGATGCCTACGACGCCATCGAGCGTGCCGTCGCCCCTGACCTCCGTCCTGCGCTTTTCGAGATGTTGGGATATGCTGTTCACTCCGCCTGTCAGATGAACCGCAAATTCCTCTATGCCCAGCGCAACCATGAGACAGGCAGTGCTGTCTATGCAGACCTGGCACGCCAGGCCTATCGAGAGATAGAACGTTTGAGGGTGCAGTATAACACGATGCTTGATGGCAAATGGCGTGAGATGATTTCTGAGATTCCGCCAGGCTTCTGCGCCAAATATCAACTGATGCCGGAACTCAGCGACCAGCCCACTACGGCCTATCGCCTGCCTGCTGATCAGGTACATCCGGAACTGCTGTATAAAATAGACCTCGCCGGGCTTACGGTTGAAGAGCCCTTCAGATTGTTGGAAGGCATCGGCACTGATTGGAAGGCCCTTCAGATGGGGCAGCCACTTGATTTGCAGGCCACGGGTAGCATCGACATTCCGGTACCCTCAGCCATCGGGCTCCTGGCATCGACCATCACAGTCTGTGTCTCAGTGGTTCCCATGTGGCCGGTGGCCACCGACCGCAGCAACCGCTTCTCGGTCAGTGTCGATCACGGCGAGGCACAGGTCTGTGAGAATATCTTCAAGGAATGGGGGCCTGAGTGGAAACTACAGGTGCTCGAGAACCGTAAGGAATTTGTCGTGACACTGCCCCTTGACAAGTCGCGGAGTCAGCATGTCATTACCCTCTCCATCATCGACCCCGGCCAGATCGTTCAGAAGATTACCTGTCAAGCAACGAGATAAGTTACAAATCATAAACAAGATGAAAAAGACCTTTATTCTATCGCTCTTCCTGCTGATAGGAGGATTGCTGCCGATGGCGGCAGACAACATCACGGTTAACGGCACCAGCCGCTCGTATAATGTCATTGTGCCGAAAAACTTGGGTGAGAACCGCCCGCTGCTCATCTTCTGTCACGGCTACAATCAGGATGCTGGATGGATGCAGAACAATGAGTTCAAGAATGATAACGTGAGTATGGAAGCCGTGTGCGACACTGCCAAGTTTGTCTGTGTCTTCCCAAATGGTATCGACAGGGCGTGGGACACCGGGGGCGACCGTGACATCAACTTCATCAAAGCCATTATTGAAAAGATGGTGACGCAACACAAGATAGACCGCAATCGCATCTATCTGGGTGGTTTCTCTATGGGTGGTATGCTGACGTATAACGCCATCAATAAGATGTCAGACATTATTGCTGCTTTCGTTTCTTGTAGCGGACCTTCTGTTGTAACGCCTAAAGCAAGCATACGGCCGATACCCCTACTGCATATTCAAGGTACGGCTGATAACTTCGGTGGCGTACAGCCGGCACTCAACCCGTGGATCAGGCACAATGGCTGCTCAACAACGGATAAAGTCATCAACAACTACAATGGTTTCGGCGGTGCTAAGTTGCACATCTGGGGTCCAGGTAACGATGGTGTCGAAGTCCGGCTGTTGGAACTCAAGGACAAAGGCCACTGGATATGTAAGGAACCTCAGGTATATACGGGAAAGGAGATCTGGAACTTCTGCAAGAAGTACTCGTTAAACAAGACTTCGCCCAGCGTCAGCATTACTGCTCCCAAGGCTGGTGCCCGATACATCAGCTATGCTCCTGCTGGTACGACCGCATTTCCCGATCTTACCATTACTGCTACAGCAGATGATTCGAACGGCACTGTGGAGAAGGTGGCGTTCTACGATGGATCGACGCTGCTCGCCACCTGTACCGCCAAACCCTATCAGGCCATCTTGACGGGTGCTCAGGTGGGTAAGCATACCTTGAAGGCCGTAGCCACCGATAATGACGGTGAGACAAGCACCGCCTCCATCGAGGTTACGCTGCAGGCTCCAACCTCTCTCTCCCTCTCGTCGGCATTTACCGAGGGTGGGGCACTGCCTGCTGGCTGGACCACCTACGATAGCAGTGAACGCCGTGTCGGCTATAGTAGCGGCTACGGCCAAGGCTGCCGGGTGTTGCAGTTTACAGGAGCCTCGCGAGGGTTCAATTATGGTCTGTACTTCCGTAATATCGGCGGAAAGGCTCATCAGGGTTGGGCTAAGTACGGGCTCTCTGATGCCGGAACGACACTCAGTATGGCTCCCGGCCACTATACACTGAAATACAAGATCTGCAACTGGAACATGTCGAACTTCGGAGCTGTGGAACTATATATTGAGAACCGGGCAGGCAATGCCAGCATAGCCAGTCAGACCTATAAGCCGAACATCAACATCGGCAATGTGGCATCTAATAATTTCAGCAGTCCCGAACAGCAAATCTTGGAGTTTGATGTGACTGAGCAAGGGGATTATGTCATTGCTGTCTATTCGGCTGCCTCGGAGTGGAGTGACTGTATCGTGGGCCAACTGAGCCTGACTGCCGATAGCTACTCTCCCACAGCTATCGAGGTGATAGGCCATTTAGAGCCTGACCATCGTCGTTTTGAATCAGATGCGGTGTATGACCTTCAGGGACGCAAGGTTTCTGTGCTTCGGAAGGGCATCTATGTCCAAAACGGACAGAAGATTCTGTTTTGAGATATTTTGACTGCTGGTAAACGAATAATCCCCGCCATCTGGCGGGGATTACTTTTTTCTGTAGGGACACCCGGGCTCGAACCGGGGACCTCTGCAATGTGACTGCAGCGCTCTAAACCAACTGGGCTATGCCCCTATTTTTTAATTTGCGGTTGCAAAGGTAAGCAATTATTTTGATTTAGTTTATAGAATATAGTTGATAGTTGATGGTTTTTTAGAAAATTTAACGGCCGCTACAGGGGATCCTGAAGCGGCCGGTAAACAATCTTTTTTACCTTTTTAGTGGATGAAGCGGTTCTGAAGTGTCGCTCCCAGCAGTTGCATGTATGTGTTGAACTGCTTGTCGTTGAGCACGTTGCGCATCTGCTTGGCATCCTTTCTGATGGCCTGCTGAATCAGAGCGTGGCGCTGGAACCGTCTTGCTGTAGAAGCCGAAATGAGTTCGTCGTTGAAATTGTCACTGATGACTTTCACTGCGTCCATCTGGTTGTCTGTGAGGTCGAGTGTTACTGCCAGTCTGCGAAGGTCGAAGGTAATACCTGTTTCTTCAACATTTTTTACTGCATTGTGACTGTTTGTCTCTGCAAAACTGACGGCCATCATCATGGCGGCTACTACTGTTAAAATAATCTTCTTCATAATTTAATCCTTTCTTTTTTTTATTTGTTATCCTGTTTTTTTGTTATCCTGTTTGTTATCCTGTTTCTGACTCTTTGACGCACCAAAAACAAAAAGGTTTAAAAGAAATCGAAAAATTTTTTTTCTGAGGCAAAAAAAGTTTGTTTTCAAGCTATAACTATAATTATTCTTAATGCGTGCGCGCATATTCATATTTATTTTGTAACTTTGCACGCAAAATTGAGTTTAGGGTTTATAGTTTAAAGTTTATAGTTTAGAGTTTAAAGTTTATAGATATGGCACAAGAAGATGTATTTAAGAAAATTGTAAGCCACTGTAAAGAGTATGGTTTCGTGTTTCCCTCAAGTGAGATTTACGATGGTTTAGGCGCCGTGTATGACTATGGTCAGAACGGTGTGGAGTTAAAGAATAATATTAAGCAGTATTGGTGGAAGGCTATGACGATGCTGCACGAGAATATCGTTGGTATCGACAGCGCCATCTTTATGCATCCGACGATATGGAAGGCTTCTGGACACGTGGATGCTTTCAATGATCCCTTGATTGACAACCGCGACTCTAAGAAGCGCTATCGTGCTGATGTGCTGATCGAGGATCAGATTGCCAAGTACGATGAGAAGATCCAGAAGGAAGTGGAGAAGGCGCGCAAGCGTTTCGGTGATAGCTTCGATGAGGCTAAGTATCTGGAAACCAGTGAGCGCGTAAAGGAGACCAAGGAGAAACGTGACAATCTTCATGCCCGCTATGCGGCCGCCATGCAGGGTCCGGATCTTGACGAGCTGAAGCAGATCATCCTCGATGAGGAGATTGTCTGTCCTATCAGCGGAACCCGCAATTGGACCGATGTGCGTCAGTTCAATCTGATGTTCTCTACGGAGATGGGTGCCAGTGCCGATGCTTCGATGAAAATCTACCTGCGTCCTGAGACGGCTCAGGGCATCTTCGTGAACTACCTGAACGTTCAGAAGACTGGTCGTATGAAGATTCCTTTCGGTATCGCTCAGATTGGTAAGGCTTTCCGTAACGAGATTGTAGCTCGCCAGTTCATTTTCCGTATGCGTGAGTTTGAGCAGATGGAGATGCAGTTCTTCGTACAGCCAGGAACAGAGTTAGACTGGTTCCCCAAATGGAAGGAGACCCGTATGAAGTGGCATCTGGCTCTTGGCTTTGGTGCGGAGAACTATCGTTTCCACGACCATGATAAGTTGGCCCACTATGCCAATGCTGCTACTGATATCGAGTTTAAGATGCCGTTCGGCTTCAAAGAGGTGGAGGGTATCCATTCTCGTACAAACTTCGACCTGAGTCAGCATGAGAAATACTCTGGCAAGAGCATCAAGTACTTCGATCCTCAGACCAACGAGAGCTATACGCCGTATGTCATTGAGACTTCAATAGGCGTTGACCGTATGTTCCTCTCTATCATGTGTCACGCATACGAGGAGGAGAAGCTGGAGAACGGCGAGACCCGCGTGGTGCTGAAGTTGCCTGCAGCCCTGGCTCCTGTGAAGTGTGCAGTGATGCCGCTGGTAAAGAAGGACGGTCTGCCTGAGAAGGCTCGTGAGATTATCGACCAGCTGAAGTTCCACTTCAACTGCCAGTATGACGAGAAGGACTCAATCGGTAAGCGCTATCGTCGTCAGGATGCAATCGGTACGCCATATTGTGTGACCGTCGATCATGACACGCTGACTGATGGTAAGGTGACCTTGCGTTTCCGTGATACGATGGAGCAGGAGCGTGTGGCTATCAGCGAACTCAATGCCATCATTGAGGATAAGGTAAGCATCGTATCATTACTGAAGAAACTCCAGTAAGAATGAAGAATTGGAAATATATATTGCTGAGCGTGATACTGTTCCCCTTTGTGGGAATGGTATCTTCGTGCAGCGAGGACGACAGTGCCACCGATGAGTTTTCCAACTGGCAAGAACGCAACCAGGCTGTAACTGACCAGTGGGCTGCTAATAGTTCTCTGAGGAAAATCCGTGTCTTTACACAGGATGACACCACGACAGGCAGAAACTGCGATTATATCTATGTGGAAGTGCTGGAAGCTGGTGAAGGTGCAGATAGTCCCCTGTATACAGATACCGTTCGTATGGCCTACCGTGGCAGACTGATTCCTACGACGAATTATACCAGCGGTTTTGTGTTCGATGAGACTTATCTTGGCGATTTCAGTTGGCATACAGCTGGTATGGCGACGATGGCTATTGGCGGTTCTTCTAGCGCTCTCGTCAGTGGTTTCGCTACTGCCGTGATGAATATGCATAAGGGCGACCGTTGGCGTGTGCATATCCCTTATCAGTTAGGTTATAATGCATCGTCCTCTGGTTCTGTTACGGCCTATAGTAACCTGACCTTCGACATAGCGCTGCTGGACTTCTGGCATCCAGGTGATCCGCATCCCGCTTTCAGGGCCAGGTGGAAATGATCTGGTTTATTGTTTTATAGTTTATAGTTTAGAGTTGATGACCTTGCAAGTCACTCTGACTATAGAACAAATCATCTATAAACACTAAACTGTAAACTATAAACAAATAAAGAATATACTAAAAACTATGCAGAAATATGCTGATTATATCAAACGGATTGAGATTGATTCCCTGTGGAGTGGTAAAAAGCATATCCTTTGGGAACTTAATCCTGGTGTGAATATTCTGAGTGGTATCAACGGCGTGGGAAAGAGTACCATCCTGAATAAGGTGGTAAAAGGGTTGGCCGCAGGTGGCGAGTTCCCCAGTCACATGTTGAAGGGTGTGCGTCTGGAAGTGGTGCCTGAGGACGCCAAGTGGATACGCTATGATGTGATACGCTCACTCGACTCTCCTGTGCTCGACCTTGATACGATGGCACATGTTGATACTCGTATTTCATCGGCCCTTGATTTTCAGCTTTATCATCTGCAACGGAAATATCTCGATTATCAGGTGAATATCGGCAACCGTATCATTGCTGAGTTGCAAGCCGGCAATGCCGATGCCGCCCAGCAGCTGTCGTTGCCGAAACAGCGCTTCCAGGATATGGTAGATGATCTGTTCTCAGATACGGGTAAGAAAATTGTCCGTACAGAAAATGAGATCCGTTTCTCACAGATTGGTGAGACACTGGTGCCCTATCAGCTCTCGAGTGGTGAGAAACAGATGTTGGCGATTCTGCTGACAGTATTGGTCGAGGATAATCAGCACTATGTGCTTTTTATGGACGAGCCGGAGGTGTCGCTGCATATCGAGTGGCAGAAACGTCTCATCGATCTTTGTATGGAGTTGAATCCTAATGTGCAGATCATCCTGACGACACATTCGCCTGCTGTCGTGATGAACGGCTGGATGGAGAGTGTTACTGAGGTGACGGATATCACGATATAATGATGGGGGGATAGTTTAGAGTTTATAGTTTAGAGTTTATAGTTTATGGTTTAGAGTTTATGGTTGATTACCATGCAAGTTTTCCTGCCTACAGAAGTAATCATCTGTAAACTATAAAAATTAAACAATAAACAAACAAGGGCGATGGCTAAGAGGTTAAAAGATAACATCAACAATAGGTATTTCGAAGCTGCGAATGCGCTGACTTCGAAGAAAGCCCGGCGTAGGATAGTAGCCTACGTCGAGAGTTATGATGATATCTATTTCTGGCGGACGGTGCTCACGGAGTTTGAGGATGATAAGCGCTTCTTTGAGGTGATGCTGCCTTCTAAGATTAATTTGACACGTGGTAAGAAGTCAGTGCTGATGAATTTTCTTGAAGGGGCCCCTTTGGGTAAGGATATGATTGCTTGCGTTGATGCCGATTACGACTATCTGTTGCAGGGGCGCACAGCTCAGTCAAGGAGGGTCCTCGATAGCCCCTACGTGTTTCACACTTACGTTTATGCCATAGAGAATTATCAGTGTTATGCGCCGTCGCTGCATAATGTCTGTGTGTCGGTAACGCTTAACGACCATCGTATTTTCGATTTCCGAGCCTATTTCCAGGCATTCAGTGAGGTCTTATTTCCACTCTTTGTGTGGTCGGTCATGCTCTATCGGAATGGCAATTATAATAAGTTCTCCATCTCTGATTTCAATCGTATTGCTGATCCAGGAGGATTCAATGTGCAGAACTCGGAGTCTTCGATAGCTAATGTGAAACGCAAAGTCAATACGAAGATAAATGAACTACAGCGCCAATTCCCCGATGCTAAGGAGGAGTATTTGGCCACAAAGGAGGATATCAAGGCATTGGGTGTGACGGCACAGACCACCTATTTATATATACAGGGGCACCATCTGTTCGATACAGTAGTGTCGCCCATCATGTCGAAGGTGTGTAATCTGTTGCGTCAGGAGCGACAGAATGAGATTTATTATGCGGTGGCGCATAAAACGCAGAAGCGTAATGAGATGACGTGCTATGAAAACTCGCTACAGGACATCAAGGTGATGCTCAAAAAAAATAATGGCTATATGGCTTCTGAACCCTTCCGCCGTTTGCAGGAAGATGTCAGGATGTATCTAGACTCGTCTGTCTAAAATCGATGTTCTTTCGTATTAATTATCTCTCCAGAAGCTGCGTGTGAAGAGCACGAGTACCGTCATAATCTCCAGACGTCCCATGAGCATAAGCAATGAGAGAATCCATTTGATATAGTCAGGCATTCCTGACCAAGTGATATTGGCACCGATATCATTACTGAGTGTGGGACCGACATTGCTAACACAACTCAGGCCAATGACGATGGAGTTAATCGTGTCGATGCCTGAGACAATCATGATGGCTACGGTGACGAGAATCATAGACATGAATAGCGTGAAGAAGGCAAAGAGTGCCACGATTCTTGCCTGCGGAACACTTGATCCGTTAATTTTCACGGGCAGGACGGCATTCGGATGCAGAATCTGGCGAAAGTTGTTCCGTAGTGTCTTAAGGGTCATCACGGCACGGATACACTTGAATCCACCGCTGGTACTGCCTGCACAGGCGCCAACAAACATGACTCCACCCAGTAGGATCCATGTGATATGCGGCCATCGTGCCACATCGTCGCTGAACACACCCGTCGTCGTCATAAACGACACCACCTGGAAGAGTCCAGTGCGGAATGCTTTCTCCAGATCGTAGCCCATTTGGGTAAATAGTATTCCAACAAGAGTTGCAGTAGCGAGAACGACAATGCCGATATAGAGTTTGAATTCAGAATTCTTGAATAGGTCTTTGAAATGCCCCTTGAAGACAGAAATATATAATAGGGTGAAGTTGATACCGGCTAAGAACTCGAAAAGGATGGCAATATAGTCGATGCTGGGATCCTGGAAGTTGGAGAAGGAATCATTGTGGATGGAGAAGCCACCGGTAGCAGTAGTCGTCATCGAATAGTTCAGAGCCTCAAACCAGTCCATGCCGGCTATACAGAAAGAGAGGCCGCAGCCTACGGTCAGCAGCAGGTAGATGCTCCAGATCCATTTGGCTGTCGTGGAAAGTCGAGGGTGCATCTTCGCCTTGATGGGACCTGTGGCTTCCGCAGCGAACACTTTTACGCTTCCTCCTACCAATGAGGGTAGAATGGCGATGGTGAAGAAGACGATTCCCAAACCTCCTACCCATTGGGTGAGTGATCGCCAGAAGAGGATGCCATGTGGCAGACATTCTACATCATCAAAGATACTCGCACCTGTTGTGGAAAATCCTGACATCGTCTCAAAATAAGCATCGGTGACATTGGTGATGCTGCCATGAATAAGGAATGGGAACATCCCGAAGAAAGAGAAAATCACCCATACAGCCGTTACCACGACAAAAGCATCGTGACGGCTCAATGTGTTTCTGGCTTTCCGTCCCATCAGCAAGAACAGAAAAGCACAACCAAAGGTAATCAGCATCGACAAGAGAAAGGCCAAGGTGTCGTCCTCCTGAAAATAGAACGACACGCCTACGCACCAGGCCATGAAGAAGGCCTCGATGAATAGCAGTGAGCCAATGATCTTGAATATGATATGCCAATTGACCATTTTCTATGAGTTAGGTGGTAATCGTGTTGAGGATAGTCGACTTCTTGAAGAATTTCTCCACTTGCTTGAGCTTGGCCTCATGACAGAACACCATGACGGAATCGCCTGCCTCAATCTGTGAGTTACCACTGACGAGCATACCTACGCCATTGCGTACCAGACCACCTATGGTGGCACCTACGGGAAGTCCGAGATCCTTTACCAGTTTTTTCGTGACACGAGAATCTTCAGCAGCTATGAACTCTGCGACTTCAGAATCGACTAACATCAGTGTTCGCAAATTGTCAACATCGGCCTCGAGCATCATCTGGAAGATATGGCTGGCAGCAATGGTCATCTTATTGATGATAGTACCGATATCCAGTTCCTCAGCCATCTTAACATAATCGAGGTTTTCTACCATTGCAACCGTCTTACGTACACCGAGACGCTTGGCAGTGAGACATGCCAGGATATTCGTTTCTGCATTGCCCGTGAGGGCCACGAAAGCTTGGGTGTTGCGGATGCCTTCTTCCTCGAGCAGTCCCAGATCGCGGCCGTCGCCATGTATCACCATCGTATCGCTGTTTCCGAGCAGTTCGTTGAGCTTCTCACATCGCTCGGCATTTTTCTCGATGATCTTGATGTTCATATAGTCGGGGGCTGTGAGCGCTGCACGGACGGCAGTCTTGTCGCCACCCATCACAATCACATTCTTCACATCAGCATAGTGCTCCTTACCGACTATCTTGCGTATATAGGGGATATATTCCTGAGTGGTCATGAAGTAGACGAGGTCACCAACACGTAATTCGTCGAGACCTCCGGGCACAATAGTATCTTCGCCACGTTTGATGGCTACCACGTGATAGGGATCGTTAGGTCCGCACAGGTCGCGCAGAGGCTGGTTCAGGATTTCTGCAGTCTCACGCAGTTTGATGCCAAGTAGGGTGAGAGCACCGTTGTGTACGTCCCAGCGCTGACGAACCCACGAAAGTTTCAGGCCGTTATTGATATCGATGGCAGCAAGTACTTCAGGATAGATCAGGGAATCAATGCCCATCTGCTTGAAAAGCTCCTTGTTCTGCGGACTCAGGTATTCATAGTTGTCTATACGAGCCACAGTCTTCTTCGCACCTAAGCTATGGGCAATCATACAAGCTGTAAGATTCGTGGTCTCCTCAGGTGTGACACCCACAAACAGATCGGCATGTGGAACACCAGCCTCTTTCAGGGCTTTGATGCTGGTAGGTGAAGCACTATATGTCATGACGTCATACTCGCTCAGCGCTGCTAACCGCTCGTCGTTATCATCGATAAGTACGCAGTCTTGGTGCTCTCGCGATAACAGTTTCGACAGGTGAGTTCCTACGGCACCTGCACCGACAATGACTACTTTCATAGGCGTTGGGTGTTAGTTGATAGGTTCTGGGAAGGGCTACGGGTAGGTTCGTCAGCGGGAATGATGGCGGCTCTGATGGCCTCAGCATCAAGGCCAACGATATGTTGAAGCTCTTCCACGGTGCCATGCTCCACAAACTGGGTATCCGGCAATCCGAGACGGATAATCTCTGGATGGTAACCATGATCATTCATCCATTCTATAACAGCTGAGCCAAGACCGCCTGTCTTCACCCCGTTCTCAATGGTGACAATGCGCTTGAATTTCTCTGCCACCTCCTGTAAGATAGACTCATCGATAGGCTTAAGAAAGCGCATGTCGTAATGAGCGACGGATAATCCGGAATATTCAGAGGCTTCGGATAATCCGGCGATAGCTTCGGTTACATTGTTGCCAATAGGCCCAATACTCAGTACGGCCACATCACTGCCGTCTCGAAGTTTCCGGCCTGTGCCCACCTTGATTTCTTCGAGGGGACAGCGCCAATCTACGAGCACACCGCCGCCACGAGGATAGCGGATGACAAATGGCCCCTTATCAGGTAACTGGGCTGTATACATCAGCCTGCGCAGCTCATGCTCATCCATCGGCGACGAGATCGTCAGGTTTGGAATAGGGCGCAAAGCAGCGAGGTCGAAGGCACCGTGATGGGTGGGACCGTCTTCGCCCACTAATCCTGCGCGGTCGAAACAAAAGACCACATGCAGATTCAGCAGCGCCACATCGTGGATGATATTGTCGAAGGCACGCTGGGCAAAGGCACTGTAGATATTACAGAACGGCAGAAGTCCGTCCTTGGCCATACCTCCAGAGAAGGTCACCGCATGTCCCTCGGCAATGCCGACATCGAAAGTGCGTTCGGGCATTTCCTTCATCATGATGTTCATTGAACAGCCGCTAGGCATTGCGGGTGTAACACCTACTATCTTGGGGTTCTGCTTGGCTAATTCCAAAAGAGTGTGGCCAAATACATCCTGGTATTTTTGGGGCTTTGAGGGGTCTTTGTCAACGATGCGTTCACCCGTCTCAGGATCAAACTTACCTGGTGCATGCCAAGTGGTTACATCCTTTTCCGCAGGCGCATAGCCATGACCTTTCTTTGTATGGAGATGGAGTAGTTTCGGCCCCTTCATTTCCTTCATTTGACGGAGAATACGCACCAATTCCTTGACATTGTGACCGTCGAAAGGTCCGAAGTAGCGGATATTCATGCCTTCAAACACGTTCTGTTGGTGCGAGATGGCACTTTTAAGGGCGTTTGAGAGACGGATGAGTCCTTTCCTACGGTCGTCCTCTAGCATGCCCTTGCGGTACATCCAACGTGACGCCTTGAAGCGCAGGGCATTGTAGGTCTCATTAGTGCTGAGATTCAGCAGATATTGCTTCATGCCACCCACACTGCGGTCTATCGACATGTTATTGTCGTTGAGGATAATCAGCAGGTCGTTGGGGGAGGAGGAAACGTTGTTCAGTCCTTCAAATGCCAGTCCTCCGCTCATGGCGCCGTCACCTATGACAGCTACTACATGACGGTCTTTATTGCCTTCCAGTTTGGCAGCGACAGCCATACCCAATGCTGCTGATATGGAGTTGGAGGCATGTCCGCAGGCAAAAGTGTCGTATTCGCTCTCAGTAGGGGAGGGGAAAGGCTTAATGCCTCCCAATTTGCGGTTGGTGCAAAACTGCTCGCGTCGTCCTGTAAGAATCTTATGTCCATATGCCTGATGCCCCACATCCCATACGATGCGGTCCTCAGGTGTATCGTATACATAATGCAGGGCTACGGTAATCTCTGCCACACCAAGACTTGATGCCAGATGGCCCGGATTGACGGAGAGCTCCTGTACAATGTCCTGACGCAATTCATCACATACTTGAGGCAGTTCTTCCACCTTCAATTGGCGCAGGTCTTTCGGAGATTGTATTTTGCTTAATAGTCTTAATTCTTCTTGTCCCACAGCATAAAAGTTGTATAAACTTTGCAAAGATACAAATAAAATGAGAATTACGAAGGAAAAAACTAAAAATATTTGTATTTTTATATGCTTTTCTTCTTTTTTGCCTTTTTTTCCTTTTTATCATTGCCGTGTCCGAACTTGAGTCTGGGCTTGACTTTCATTTTATGCATTTCGTCGGTATTGGTAAAAGAGAACTGCAACACCAAATCCGTCAGACTGCCTTTCAACGTGACATCACCATTGGCTATGGCTCCATCGCTCTCAATGTTGGCAACGATGTTCTTCATGTTAATATTCCGGTAGCCAATTTTCTTGACGTCAGCATCCACATGTCCGATTGGCAATTTTCCACCTTTCTGCTTACGCATGACAGCAGTACGGGCCTTGGAAATGTCAATTTTAAAGTTAGATGTGCAATGGATGTCCCCCAGTTTTTCTATTTCAAAGAGTTCGCCAAGTTTCAGGTTTTCTGTGCCGACTTTTCCTGACACATATTTTGTGTTTCCATCGAGTTCGAAATTGAAGTTGATATCACCCTTCTCTGTCTTCAGCATCCCTCGGAACTGTTGTTTCCTCCAAAGAATATCAAAGCTACCAGCATATCTGACAACACCCATCGCAAAAATCTGGTTCATCATGTATTTCTTGACCGTGAATTGATTGATAATCTTATGTTTGATGCCGGGTCTGGCTACCATTTTATAGACCTCGAAATGGAGGTTCAGTTTATGGCCGTCTCTCAGATTCCTTAGCATACCCATCGAATTGATAGTCAGCTTGTTATCGTCGGTATTGACATGAATGTTCTTAAACAGCATTCCGTCGCCAGTTCCACTTAGATTGACGCTGAGGTTCAGAGGAATAGAGAACTTGTGCAACACGGGAGCAAAAGGCTGTGAGATGTCTTTCAGCATGACGCGCCCTTTGATGGAGTCTGCATAGTAACTCAGCGAAGTGCCTTTCTCCTTGTCGGGCAGGAGGATGTGTCCTTTTGGAATATCCAGACGGGTGGTAACCTGCTGAACGACAGCGTTGGTGAGTGTGATATGCTTGCCGCTGATGGTGATATCAGACTTCAATTTTGTCAGATCAATGCCAGCTATTGTGTCTTTTACGCAGCCATTAGTGAGCTTTAACTGTGTGGAATCTTTGCCGATGTGAAGGACGTCGATACCAAAGTCTGCCTGGAGGTTAAAGTGTCTGTCATCAAATGCACCATGATGTGGCTTGCCTGTATTACGACGAGGAAGGTCGCAGTCGCTTTTCAATTCCAGACCTTTGATGTTCACACGTATCTTCTCTTTAATATTGTCAGGGATGCTCGCCGTCAGCGTGCCCGAATCGAGATGCCATTTGACGAGAGCTTTCTTTGTTTGTTTCTGCCAGTCTGCCTTTAGGTGATGAACAGTGATGGTGTGCTTGCCACGCCAGTGGTTGTAAAAGGCCTGGGATAAATCATATTCTTTGTCATTATACTTGACGTGAATACCGTTTACTACAGCATCCTTCAGGTCAAACTTGAAAGCACTCTTCTTGGTACTGTCTTTGGGTTGCTTATCTTTCTTGGGGGAGTCAAGCAGAAATTGGTAGTTGGCAGGCCCGTCCTTGGGTTTAATAAGGAGTGCGTCGATACTGTCCACCTCGCATTTCCTCATAAGAATCTCTCCCCTTAGCAGGGCCATCACTCTCATGTGCCCCCAAATCCTTCCCACCTTCAGCATGTCGCGCTGTTGCTGATCTTTCAGCTTAATGCCTTCAATGCTGGCACTCATACTGAGAAGATTCAGTTTGACATGATCTATCTTTACCTCCGTATTCAGTTCCTTCGAGAGAGCATCGGTGGCCAGACCTACCAACTTATTCTGCACATAACTACTGTTGGCAACAATTATAGTCGCCAAAACCAGAATGGCTATAATGACAGCCATCGTTTTCAGTGCGATACGTATACCCTTTAGGAACTTTGCCATGAGCTTTGCATTATCTGCGGGCAAATTTACATAAAAAAAAGGAAATCACAAAAAAAACAGGCAAATCATTTGGTTATTACATAAAAACTTCATATTTTTGCAGTCAGTATAAATTATAATCGCACACTGCAACCTAAATCATGAAGTATATCTCGTTACTGGATGAAAAGGTCCGTTGCCTATCCTTTTATTTGGCGATGGAGGAGTTTGTGGCCCGTAGGCTTCATGAACCGGATTGCTTTTTTATGTGGCAGGTGGAGCCAAGCGTCATCTTCGGACGGAACCAGATAGCTGAAAATGAAGTAAACCTTGAGTATTGCAAGGCTCATGGCATCAAGGTCTATCGTAGGAAGAGTGGGGGAGGTTGTGTCTATGCTGATATGGATAATCTGATGTGGTCGTTTGTTACCACAGAGGAGAATGTGG
>Ga0247611_10004434_pt1 | contig 19450 bp, 21 predicted proteins | sample 177DNAGHGhighgp2_FD_192422 | JGI IMG/M metagenome (GOLD analysis project Ga0247611, IMG submission 192422) | Sheep rumen microbial communities from Palmerston North, Manawatu-Wanganui, New Zealand - 1770 DNA GHGhigh gp2 | ecosystem: Host-associated > Mammals > Digestive system > Stomach > Rumen...
AGATGTTGGTGCAGATATTGTTGTTGGATCTTTAATTAAAAATTTAGGTGGTGGCATTGCTCCAAATGGTGCATATGTTGTTGGAAAGAAGACTTTAATAGAACTTGTTGGTGAAAGACTAACACTTCCAGGAGAAGGTAGAGAAGTAGGACCTACACTTGGTGTTAACAAGAGTTTATATCAAGGATTGTTTATGGCGCCATCTGTTATTGCTTCAGCTTTAAAAACAGCAGTATTGACTTCTTATGTTTTAGAAAAATTAGGATATGAAGTAAGTCCAAAATATAATGAAGAAAGAGTAGATATAGTTCAAAATATTATATTTAATAATGAAGAAAAATTAATAAAATATTGTCAGGGAATTCAAAGTGCATCCCCAATAGATAGTAATGTAACACCAATACCTTGGGATATGCCAGGATATAAAAATCAAGTTATAATGGCTGCTGGAACATTTACTCAAGGGTCATCTATTGAACTTTCATGTGATGGTCCGATAAGAGAACCATATATAGCATATCAGCAAGGTTCAATGACTTATAATTATGGCAAATTAGCTCTAATTCAAGCAGTTAAAAATCTTGAGGAATAAATATAATAATGATATACTTATCTTACAAGGTAGGTATATTTTTATATGAAAGCATTTAATAAAAATAAGGCAAAAAGACATATAAAAATACAACAAAATAGAAATACTTATATTAAAAAATTAAGTATTTCTTTGTCGTGTTTATTTTTATTAATATGTGCCATATTATTAACATTTGCTAGATTTGAATCGAGTAGTGATATGTATACTTTAATAAATGGAAAAGTAAGGTATTATGAAATAGGGCATATTTGGAATTTTGATTATACAGGAGATTATCAAGAGTTTAATGTTCCTCACAATGGTACATATAAGATAGAACTTTGGGGTGCTCAAGGTGGAGGATCCACAGATTATCCAGGAGCAAATGGAGCTTATACAAAAGGAGATATTCATTTAAACAGCGATCAAAAACTATATATTTATGTTGGAGAGCATGGTGATTTTGTTCAAGGAAGAAATGGTGGAAATGCTTCTTTTACTTTTTCTAATTCAATATATAATAATGGTTCAAAAACAATATTCCAGTTTTATAGTGAAGCAAGAAGAGGATATGGATATGCTGGTGGTGGAGCAACTGATGTAAGACTTGTATCTGGTTCTTGGAATAGTTTTGATTCTTTAAAATCAAGAATTATGGTAGCAGCTGGTGGCGGAGGATCTAATACGTATTGGGAACCTATGGCTAGTGATGGAGCTGCAGGTGGATTAAATGGTTATAATGGTTCATCTATTAGTAATAATCATTATTCTAGTGGTGCTACTCAAATAAGTGGTGGATCTTATAATGGTACAAAAAATGGATTTGGTATTGCTACTGGTTCAACTGGCACAGCTCGTGGTGGTAGTGGATATTATGCCGGAGGACCAGGTGCTCATGCATCAGGAGTTGTTGGTGTTGGTGCGGGTGGTTCATCATTTATTTCTGGATATTTGGGATGTAATGCTATAGCTCAATCATCAACAGAAAATAATATTACTCACACAGGATCAGCTAATCATTATAGTGGAAAAGTATTTACAAGTGGAATAATGATAGATGGAAAAGGTTGTAATTGGTCAACTGGAACTGCTACAAATTGTGGTAATAATCAAGTACAACCAAGTGGATCAAATACTGCAGGACATACTGGTCATGGATATGCTAGAATAACTTTATTATCAAAAAATTAGCAAATAGTGTATTAATTCGACATTATTTGTTTTTTTATTATGTTAAAGTATTACAGGTGAATAGAGTATGCACGTTAAGATATTTGATGAGGAATCAGAAAAAGATTTAGAAATTGATATAAATGAATTTTTAAATAATGAAAAATATGATATAATTGATATCAAGTACGAAGTATCTGCATCTTTGTTTGGAGAAGATCAAATATATTGTTTTTCAGCATTGGTGTGGTACAATGAAAAGTAGTTGGTTTGGTATGAGAAGAAGTTCATTTATTGAAGGTACTTTTATTGCAACATTTGCAATAATATTTATAAAAATATTAGGAATGCTTTATGTTATTCCTTTTTATGCTGTTGTTGGAATTCAAGGTAGTGCTTTATATGCATATGCATATGGTATTTATAATATGTTTTTAGATATATCTACTATTGGTTTACCTATTGCTATGTCAAAAATAACCAATGAGTATCATACTTTAAAGAAAATGGACGCAAAAAAAAGGGCATATAATATTGCTATTAATATAATGAGATTTGCAAGTATCACAGTGTTTATATTATTATTTATATTTGCAAAACCTTTAGCTATGCTAATAATAGGAAATCTAACTGGCGGTAATACAATTGATAATGTCACTACAGCAATTAGATTTGTCTCTTTAGCTATTCTTGTAATACCATATCTTAGTGTTACTAAGGGGTATTTACAAGGACATAATATAATTAATATACCATCAGCTGGTAATATTATCGAACAAGTTGTAAGAATAATTGTTGTATTAGGTGGTAGTTTTATAGCTATTAAAGTATTCAATTTTGGTGCTGATGTAGGTGTTGATATAGCCTTGCTTGGTGCCTTTGTTGGAGGTTTGGCATCATATTCATATATTAAAATAAAGATGAAAAAAAGTAAGGAACAACTTAGTTTAACTGAAGATAATAAAAAAGACAAAATTAGTAATAAAGAAATAAGAAAAAAACTAATATCTTATGCTGTTCCTTTTATCATAATAAATGCTGTTTCTTCATTATATGGATTCATAGATCTATTATTAGTATTAAGAACAATGGAAGGACTAGGATTAGATACTATTACTGTTGAATTTATTGCTACATCAATTAGTACATGGGCTGGTAAATTAAATATGATTGTAACATCTATTGCTATGGGTATGTCTGTTAGTTTAATACCAACTATAGTAGAATCGTTTACTTTAAAAGATTGGTCAAGTGTTAATAAAAAAATAAATAGTGCATTAAAGATAATATTATTTATATCTTTACCTATGGCAGTAGGTATATCTATGCTTGCACCATCTATTTGGAGTGTATTCTATGGTAATTCTGATATTGGTGGAACTATTTTAAGTGTTTCAATTTTTACTGCTGTAGCACTTAATTTATATATGGTTTCATCATCTATTATTCAAGGTTTGAATAAATTTAAAACTGTTTATATTGCATCTATTTCAGGATTTGTTATTAATGGATTATTAGATGTACCTTTAATGTTATTATTTAATAAATTTGGTTTACAACCATATTTAGGTGCACTAGTTGCTACTATTGTAGGTTTCTTAATATCAACTGTCATTGCTTTAGGTGGTATTAAAAAAGAACATAAAATGAGTTATATCGATACATTAAATACATTGTTTAAAATGTTAGTACCACTTGGTGTAATGATTGTAGCGGTAATATTACTTGGTATGGTACTTCCTGTTAATTTAGATGATAAGTTGTCTTGTATACTATTTATTTTATCTAATGCATTAGTAGGAGGTTCAATATATTTTGTTATTTCATGGAAAATGAATATATTTAAAGATGTTTTTGGAAGAGATGCTATTAACAAATTTATTACTAAATTAAAAAAACTTACCTTAAAAAGATAAGCTTTTTTATACCATGTACATATTTGATGATATATCAACACTTTCTAATTTTGAAGAATTTTCAAGTTTTGTTATTCTAGCATCTAATCTATTTATTTGTCTTTCAAGTTTAGCAATTCTACTTTCGTAATCATCAAAATTATTGTATTGATTTGGCATTGGACCAGAGTAATAGCTTTGTGATGCTTGCGAAGCATTTACTGGTGCGTTATAATAAGGCATCATATTTGGCATAAAACTTTGTGAACTCATCGAAGCTTCTTGAAAGAATGAATTTCTATTTCTTAACATGTTAGACCTCCTATAATAAATATATGAAAATATAAGAAAGAAGTGATTATTATGCGTATTAGAAATCTAAAAAATACTGATGAATTAATAAATAAATCATTATATCTAGTTAATAATCCAATGGATTATAAAGGAAAATGGAATAAGTTGTTTAATAATAATAATCCTATCCATATAGAAATAGGTATGGGTAAAGGCAACTTTATTATTAATATGGCTTTAAAATATCCAAATATTAACTTTATAGGTATTGAACTTCATACCAATGTTATAGCTAGGGCATGTAAAAAATTAGAAGATATACATATAAATAATTTAAAATTACTCAATATTAATGCTAACATTCTAAATGAAATATTTGATAAAGAAATAGATTTGATATATTTAAATTTTTCTGATCCTTGGCCTAAAAAAAGAAATGCAAAAAGAAGATTGACTAGTGAGTCTTTTCTTGAAGTATATGATAAATTATTCAAAAATAATAGAGTTATACAGCTAAAAACTGATAACAAAGGTTTATTTGAAAGTTCTATTGTATCATTAACAAATTATGGATATATAATTAATGATATTTCCTTAGATTTACATAGTACAGATATAGATAATGTTGAAACTGAGTATGAAACAAAATTTAAGAACATGGGTATCAATATTTTATATTTGAAAGCTTTTAAAAGTACTTTACAATAAAAAAATTAATTTTAAATAGTTATTTAAAACTTTTAATAAATTTGATATAATAATTATTATACAAGGAGGCTACATATGAAGAAGATTGTAGTACTTATTGTAATGATATTATTTTTAGCTGGATGTACTAATATTCAAACCCAACAGTTTAATGATATCATTTCAAGTGTAGTAACAAGTAAATATAATGTTTATAATGAATATCGTAGTGGTTATAAATACTATATGCCTAATTCGATGTCTTCTGTTGATACAAAGGATTTTAACGAAAAAATCACTTCATCTAAATATAACTACTATTTATATGTGGATGTAGTATCTTATTATAATAGAACATTAAAAGAATTCAACAGAGATGAAAAGGCATATTACTCAACATCAATTAATTATGAAGATAAATATGGATATTTAGAAATAAATAGACAAGAAAATGGAAAATATTTAGTTGAAATCATGTATAATTATGCTAAAATAGAAGTAATGGTAGAAGAAAAAGATTTGAAAGAAGCTGTTACAAATTCGATTATTCTTTTATCAAATATTAATTATAATAATGAAATATTAGCTGGAATAGTTGGAGATAATGCATTAGAATATAACGAAGAAACTTTTAATATTTTCCAAGCTAAAAAGAAGGAAAGTAATTTCTTGGATGTACAAGAATCAGATGTTTATGAAGAAACTGAAAAGGTAGATCCGGATTTAGTAGATTAAGAGAGGTGTTTATTATGGGTATGATGGGAAAATTGAAAAATATTTTATTTACTGAGGAGGAAGAAACAGAAGAAATTCCTGTTATTAAAGAAAATCCTACTCCTGTAATTCATGAAGAACATAATTCATTAGAAGATGAAATAGCAAGATTTAAAAATTTTAATTTTGAAGAAAAGGTAAATAATGTTCCAATTCAAGAAGAAAAACCAATAATTAGAGAGGAAATGCCTGAAAAAAGAGAGGAAAAATCTCCTTTTCAAACATTTGATGAAGAAGAGTTTGAACGTATTGCTGCAATTAATAAAAATAGATTAATTGAAAGAGATAGAAAACTTCGTGAAGAAAAAGAAAGAAAATTAAATCATTTTGATAATAGAGATGTGATTAGACCGGTAGTTAAAGAAGAACCAAAGTTTGTCCCATCACCAGTAATATCACCTGTATATGGAATTCTTGATAAGAATTATACAAAAGATGATATTTTACCAAGAGCATCTTCTGATGGTACTTTACCTAAAGTTATGGATGTTGATTTAGTTAGAAAGAAAGCGTTTGGTACTTTAGAGTCAATAGAAAAAAATATTACAAATGAATTAGAAGATGTAAAGATTACTTCTTTTGAGGATCAAGTTGATGAAGAAGTTGCATCTGATATAGTTCAAGAAATTGAAATTGAAGAAACAAAACCTCTACCTAAAGTAGAAGTGGATGAAGAAAAAGAAGAAACAAAACCACTACCTAAGGTAGGAAAAAAGAAAAAAGAAGAAGTAGAAGAAACAGAAGAACCTAAAAAAGAAACTGAAGATATAGATAATGATTTATTTGAATTGATAGATTCTATGTATGATGAAGAGGGTGAAAAATAATGTTTGTTGAATTTTTACAAGTATATTTACCTATAATAATTAATATACTTCTAGTAGTTTTTCTAATAATAGCTATTATCATAGGATTAAAACTATCTGATTTAATTGATAAGGTAAATCATGTAGCAGATAGTGTTAATGAAAAATTAGATTCATTAAATGGTGTATTTAAAGCAATAGATTTTGCAAGTGATAAGATTAATAATATAACAAATAAAGTTGTTGATACAATAGTATCAGGAATATCAAAGCTATTTGGACGTAAAACTAAAAAAATTTCTTTAGATGAGGAGGATGAAGATCTATGAAAAAGAAGGGTTTAGGAAAGTTTATCGCTGGTGTTGCTGTAGGTGCTGGATTAGGTGTGTTATTTGCACCAAATACTGGTGAAAAAACAAGAGCAGAATTAAAGAAAAAAATTGATGAGTTAATTCAAAAAGCTAAAGAAGTAGATATGAATGAAGTTAGAGATAATATCGAAAATAAAATAGCTGAAATTAAAAAGGAAATATCTGAATTAGATAAAGAAAAGGTTATGGCAATTGCTAAAGAACAAGCAAAGAATATAAAAAATAAATGCAATGAATTAGTTAAGTATGCTAAAGAAAAAGGAACTCCTGTACTTGAAAAAGCAGCAGAGAGTGTTAAAGAGAAAACTATTGATTTATTAGAATATACTCTTGAAAAAATTAAAAGTGAAGAAAACACTAAAAAAACAAAGTAGATACAAGATAATTTGTATCTTTTTTCTTGATAATTAATATGATAAATGATATTATATAAGTAAGAATGGGAGTATGGAAAATATGAATAAGAGAATGAAAATAGTAGTATTTGCTATTCAATTATTAGGATTATTACTATTAACTAATAAAGTATCTGCAGCTGCACCATCGATAATAGATGTTAAGTATATAGATAGCGATCTTTATTATGTTACTGCTAATGCTAATGGTGGAACTATAAAAAAATATGTTGTTGGACAAACTGTTAATAATGCAATAGCTTTTAAAACAGCAAGTACAGGAACATATATAACAGTTCCAAATGGCACATGGAATATTTGGGTTGTTAATACTGCTGATGAATATAGTGCTGCAAAACCATTTACTGTTACAAGATCTTGTAAGAATACAAGTGCTGAAGGAAAGACAGATACTGGTTCTTATGAAAGATGCTATGAAAGATATTTAAATGGTACTGAAAGAGCAACCACATCTGCTGCTGGAGCAACCTGTGCTGTAGGTTATAATATGGATGCTGGTTATTCGACAATTTATTATAATGATTGTGGTAATAAAAATGTTTTAAATACAGGTTTAGCATTTAGATATTGTTCTAAAAAATATAACTATAAATGTATTAAAGCTGCTGGAGGAAATGCATCAGGAAACAAACCAAGTTCATCAACTTCTACAGGAAATGCTAAGTTATCATCTTTAACTATTTCTACTGGAAGTTTATCACCTAATTTTTCATCTAGTACTTATTCATATTCTGCTACAACAAGTTCTGATTCCGTAACAATTGGTGCAACACTTCAAAATGGTAGTGCATCATTTATAAGTGGTTATGGACCAAGAACTGTAAATTTGAATTATGGACTTAATTCAATACAAATAAAAACACAAGATGGAAATACAACAAATACATACACAATTAGAATAAAAAGATCTGATAGTCGTTCATCAAATAATACATTATCTTCATTAACTGTAAGTAGTGGTAGTTTATCTCCAAGTTTTGCTGGTTTAACTAATGCTTATACTGTTGAACTTGAAGATGGTGTTGATAGTGTAGATATTAATGCGACACTAGCTGATTCTAGTTCATCATTTGTTTCTGGATTTGGACCAAGAACTGTTAAAATTAATCAAGGATTCACTAGGGAAACAATTAAAGTTAAATCTCAATCAGGTAATGTTAGAGTTTATACATTAACTTTTGCAACAAAAGGTGGTGTAGAACAAGGAGAAAGTGGAGAAGGGGGAGCTAATAATCCTACTAAGGCATTATTAGATTCACTTGAATTAAGTGCAGGTACAATTGATTTTGAACCAAATACATTTGATTATAATATTTCTGTTCCAAATGATGTTACTAACATTTCTGTTCGTGCAACTGCAAAAGAAAATAAAGATAAAGTAGTAGTTGCAGGTGGAGATAATTTAGAGGAAGATAAATTAAATGAAATAGCAATATCTGTTACATCAAGTGATGGAGAAGTTACTAATGTTTATACTATTTATGTAACAAGAAAAGAAGAAGATTTACCTATTTCTAACAATAGTTTACTATCTAGCTTAGAAATAGAAGGATATAAAATTAAATTTGATGCTAAGAAGAGTGATTACAGTATTAATATTAAAGATGGTGTAAATCAATTAACTATTAATGCTACACCAGCTGATGAAAAATCAACTTTAACAATTGAAGGAAATGAAAATTTAACTAACGGTAGTAAGGTTAAAATTAGAGTTACTGCTGAAGATGGTTCATTTACTGACTATTTTGTTGAAGTAAAGGTTGTTGGTAAAGGTGGAAACGTTTTCCTAACAATATTCGTTATTATACTTATCATTGTTGTATTAGCATATTTAGTTCTTAGAGCTATGGGATATAAGATTTACTTTAATCTTGATGGAATCAAACAATTTATATCAAACTTTAAGAAAAAGAAATAAGACAAAATAAACTCCTTATTCATATATTATTATGAAAGGAGTTTTTCTTATGTATAGAGTTGTTAATCCATATTATAATAATCAAGTTAGTGATAATAGATTTGGGGGATTTTTTGTTCCGTTTTTACTTGGAGGTTTAGCTGGATCAGCAGTTGTTGGTGTTTCTCGACCTAGACCAGTATATGTAACTCCAGCGCCAATGCCTAGACCATATTATTACCCTTATTATTAATTGTAAGACCAATGAGTAACATTGAAGTTATTATATGTGAACCACCATAACTTAAGAATAAATAAGGAATACCTATTACTGGTACAAGTTTTAAATTCATTGCTAAATTATGAAAACATTGAAATAGTATTATATAAAATGCAACTTGACTAATGGTTGTATTTTTTCTTTTTAAAAGGACTAATATGGCTATCGTTGAAGCAATAATAGGTATAATCAATAATATATTTTTACTTAATATATAAGCAATAAAGAAGTCGTTAAACATTTCAGGAAAGTAAAGTGTTTTTCCTGTTGCAATTGATATTACGGCATTAGTTGTTTGAATACTATCATCATTTAAGAAATTAGTAATTCTATCCAATCTATAAAAAATTGATGGACCAAGTATTTTAATTAATATATCTTTATCAAATAAATAGATGCTAACTAGAATGGTTGTAATAAGAATAATAATAAGCAATAAATGTTTAATCTGACTTTTATTTAGTTTTTTAAATATAAAGTATAAGAGTATTATACTTTCAATTAAAATACCACCAGTATCTGGTTCTAAAAATATTAATATCATTGGTATAATATAAATTATTAATAGAGTCCATATATTTAATTTATTATAATACTTTATAGTAAATAATATTATTGATATTTTCATCAATTCACTTGGTTGAAATGATAGTATGCCTATATCTATCCATCCTCTAGAACCATTAGTATATTTGTTTAGTATAAGAACAAGTAATAATAATAATATAGAGAATAAATAATAGAATAAGCTATATTTAAGGATTTTTCTTTGTTTTAGTATAGATGTTATTGTGCATACTAATAAACCTAAAAGGCACCATATTAATTGTTTTATTTTTAAATTATTAGGTAAATAAATAATACTTATTAAAAATAATACTATTATTGGTATTAATAAAATATAATTCTTTTTCATAGTTTTATTATGTGCAAAAGTCATTATAAATAAACTTAAACATAGAATATTAAAGGAGGGATTATATGAAAGAATTACCTAAGGTTTTTGCTAATACCATTGAAAAACATATTAATAATTCACAAGAAAGAGCAATTGTTAAAGAAGAAGAAGAAGGTATTAACCTAAATGATATATTATCTAATGATAAATATTCATTTAATCATGAATATAAAATAGAATTAAAAGATGGGTCTATAGTAGAAGATTCTATTATTCAAGTATTAGATAATAGGGTTTTAACTATCGATAATGGATGGATTGGAAAAGATAGTATTAAATCAATTATAGAAATTAAAAAGTAGAAGTATTTACTTCTACATCATATCATCTATATATTTTTTTAATTGTTTGGCATCTTTACCAAATATTATTTTTAAAGTATTATCTATTTCAACTATTCCTTGAGCTCCAAGGGCTGTTATTCCATCTTTATTAACAATAGATACATCTTTTAAAATAACCTTAAATCTAGACATATTTACTTCTGCATTTACAATGTTATCTTTACCACCAAGATATTGAATTAACTTATTTACCTCACTACTAAAATTCTTTTGTTTTAATTTCATTATTACTAATGAAACAATTACTAAAACTAGAATAATAACTAAATAATGCCATAATTGCATTTCCATTTAAATCACCTAATTAATTATACTATACTTTTAAAAAAAATAAAAGTAGTTACATAAAAAGGTCTTTTATCATAAATTATTAGTGAGAATATATGAAAGGGTGAATATATATGAATAACTGCAAAGACAGAAACGATAATTCAGTTGCAGGAATATTAAGAGTAATATTAGCACTTCAACAAAATGCTTGTCCTGATAGATGTTTAGATACTTGTGATAGACCAATGCTTGGTGGTGGAACAGGCTGCATTGTATGTAATACTCGTCCAGTAATGTTATATACTTGCTGTGGTAATGGACAACCTTGGTCAATGCCTATCACTAAAGATGATACATCTGCTTGTACAGCAGCATCAGATACTTGTTCAACAGTATTTAGAGTAGAAAAAGTTGAAGGAAATACTGCAACATTTAGAGTATTAGCACCAAATCCTGATACTACTTCGCTATATCCATATGTTTCTACAAATAGTTTCTTTACAATGGATTTAGATTGTTTATGTGTATGTAGATGCTTATCAGATACTTATATTGAATGTGCTTAACTATAAACTTATGATTAATTCATAAGTTTTTTATTTTATGACAAATTATTTATTAATAATATTTTATTATTATTGCGTGATTATATTATGGTTATATATATTGATTTGCTAATAGTTCTTAATTTTATTTATGATTATTTAATTTTAAAGGTTGTTAGTATTGTCTTAAAGAGAAATACTAAAAATATAAAAATATTTATTTCTTCGCTAATAGGTGAATTATCAATATTATTATTAATCATTAATTGTAATTATATAGAATTGATTATATGTAAAATATTACTTGCTATAGTAATGAATTTAATAGCCTTTAAATATAGGAATATTAAGTATTTATTAATTAATGTAAGCTACTTTTATATGATATCTATTATCCTTGGTGGTTTTGTTTATTTTCTACATATAAATAAAGTAAATTATATAATTATTATGATACTTATTCCTTTAATATTAATAATATATATTCTTCAAAACTTTTTAAGATATAACTATAATAATTATTATGATGTTGTAATTACATATAATAATAATCATAAAATTAAAGTAGTTGGTTATTTAGATACTGGTAATAATATAATTGATCCTATATCTTTAAAACCGGTTGTTTTGTTGAATAAAAGTAAATATAAAGAACATTATAAAAACTATATTTATGTTAGTGTTAAAGTATTAAATCATAACACTATAATTAAATGTATAAAGATAAAATCTATAGAAATAAATAACCATAAGATAAGAAATGTATTATTAGGTATAGTAGATGATGAAATAAAAATAGATGGAGTAGATTGTTTACTTAATAATAAACATAGAAAGGATATAATTTATGATTAAATTATTAAAGAAGATATTAGAATTATTGTGTATTAATGAGTGTTATTATGCATCCAATTTAGAACAGCTGTTACCTCCTCTTTCTAAGGAAGAAGAATTGAAGTATTTGATCAGATCAAAAGAAGGAGACTTAGAAGCTAGAAATATACTTATTGAACATAATTTAAGATTAGTAGTATTCTTAGCAAAGAAATTTGATGGTACTAGTTATGACTTGGAAGATTTAGTTAGTATTGGAACAATAGGTTTAATTAAAGGAATTAATACATACAAAATAGATAAAAATATTAAATTAGCTACGTATGCAAGTCGTTGTATTTCTAATGAAATATTGATGTTTTTAAGAAAAAATAAAAGATTACAAAATGAGATATCTCTTGAAGATACACTTAATTATGATAATGAAGGGAATGCTCTATCCCTGGAAGATATTTTAGGTACTGATATAGATATAGTGGATAAAGAATATCAAAGCATTAATGATAAAGAATTATTAGAATTAGAAATAGCTAAACTTCCAAAGAGAGATAAAGAAATAATGATTATGAGATATGGTCTTTATAATACGAAAGATTATACTCAAAAAGAGGTTGCTGATAAACTAAATATATCACAAAGTTATATATCTAGAATTGAAAAAAAAGTAATAAAAAGAATACAAAATCTATTGAAAATATAATAGATTTTTTCTTTTTATAATTATTAATATATAGTATAATTGTTAATAAGGAGATAGCTATGTACGCAGATGTTTTAGTGGAATATACTAATAAGGCAATTGATAAAACTTTTACTTATTTAGTGCCTGATGAATTTAAAGATATTATTAAAGTTGGAATGAAAGTAAAAGTACCATTTTCAAATAAGACAATAAATGGTATTGTTTTAAAATTAAAAAAAACATACGATGGAGAATATGAACTAAAAAGTATAAAAGAATTAGTTAATTCTGAAATAACATTAAATAGTGAATTAATTTCTCTTGGTAAATTTTTAAGTGAACAAACACTTTGCTCTAAAATAGTTGCATATCAAACTATGTTACCTGCTGCATTGAAAGTTAAAAATCAACAACATGATTATAATAAATATGATGTTTATATTTCTTTAAATAAAGATAATAAAATAATAGAAGAATATATTATTAACAATCAAAGAAGTAAAGCTCAAATAGAAATATTAAATAAATTAAAAGATAATAGGTTATTAAAGGGAGAATTATCTTCTAGTGCATTAAAAAAATTATTAGAACTTGAATTAGTTAAAGAAGAATATGTACAAAAATATAGAATTAATTATGATAATAAAAGTAATAAAAAAGAAATAACTTTAAATAAAGATCAACAAAGTGTAATTAAAAAAGTAGATTTAAATGATAATAAAACTTATTTATTACATGGAGTAACGGCATCTGGTAAAACAGAAGTATATATTAATTTAATAGAAAAAGTAATAAAAAATGGAAAGAGTGCAATTATGTTACTTCCTGAAATTTCTTTAACTACTCAAATGATTAATAGATTTTATGGAGAGTTTAAGAATAATGTTGCTATATTTCATAGTGCATTATCTGATGGTGAAAAGTATGATGAATATCTAAAGATAATTAGAAAAGAAGTAAAAATAGTAATTGGAACAAGAAGCGCAATATTTACTCCCTTAGAAAACATAGGCATAGTTATAGTAGATGAAGAACATTCTGAAACATATCATCAAGATACTAATCCTAGATATAATGCTATTGAAATAGCAAAGTTTAGATGTGCTTATAATAAATGTCCATTAATACTTGGATCTGCTACGCCAACATTAGAGACAATGGTTAGAGCTAAAAAGGGAGTTTATCAATTATTAGAATTAAAAAATAGAGTAAATAATCAAAAACTTCCAAGTATTGAAATTATTAATATGGAAGAAGAGTATAAAAAAGGAAGAATAATAATATCAGAAAAATTAGAAAATAAAATTAATGATAGAATAAAAAAGAAAGAACAAGTCATTCTTTTACTTAACAGAAGAGGTTTTTCTACTGTTGTATCTTGTAAGTCGTGTGGGTATACATATAAATGTCCACATTGTGATATAACATTAACTTATCATAAGAGTAATAATACTATGAGATGTCATTATTGTGGCTATACTAAAATAATAGATAAAGTATGTCCAGAATGCAATATGGAAGCATTGTCTTATTTAGGATTAGGTACTGAAAAATTAGAATCAAATTTGAATAAAATGTTTCCTGAAGCAAGAATAGTAAGAATGGATGTTGATACTACGAATAAAAAGGGTAGTCATGAAAAGATAATTAATGATTTTAAAGATCAAAAATATGATATCTTGTTAGGTACTCAAATGATAAGTAAAGGTCTTGATTTTCCTTTAGTTACTTTAGTTGGGGTTATAAATGCGGATGCATCTTTAAATATTCCAGATTTTAGATCAGGTGAAAGAACATTTGAACTACTTTCTCAAGTGTCGGGACGTGCTGGTAGAGATAAAGTTCCTGGTGAAGTAATAATTGAATCTTTTAATCCAGATAATATCTATTTAAATTGTGTTAAAAATAATAGTTATGAAGATTTTTATAATTATGAGATGTCTTCAAGAAGAAAACTAAAATATCCACCATACTATTATTTGGTTAATATTAGAATATCTTGTAAAAATTTAGATAACACTTTTAAAGAAGCTAGTAATGTCTATAAATATTTAAAGAAAAATCTTGCTAACGATACAATTGTTTATAATCCTACACCAGCATCTATTTTAAAAGTTAATAATATATTTAGATATCAAATATTAATAAAATATAGGTATGATGGTTATTTAATTAATACATTAAAAAAACTTGATGAAATGTATGCTAATAACAAATATATAGATTTCATGGTGGATTTTAATCCATCAAGATTTTAATAATACATATTATTTTTCGATTAAAAATGTTATAATATAAAGGTAAGAAGGTGAGCTTATGAAAAATTTATCAGTTGTATTTATGGGTACACCAGAATTTGCTGTTCCAGTTTTAGACATGCTAATTAAGGAAACAAATGTTAAATTAGTAGTAACTCAACCCGATAAATTAGTAGGAAGAAAAAGGGAGATAGAATATCCTCCAATAAAAAAACTAGCGTTAAAAAATAATATTGAAGTATTTCAACCAGAAAAGATAAGAGATGAGTATCAAAAAATAATAGATGTAAATCCAGATATTGTTATAACTTGTGCATATGGCCAAATTGTACCTAAAATAATACTTGATTATCCAAAGTATAAGTGTATTAATGTTCATGCATCTCTTTTACCAAAACTTAGAGGTGGTGCACCATTAAATCGTGCAATTATTGATGGTTATAGTGAGACTGGTGTTACGATAATGTATATGGATGAAACGTTAGATACTGGCGATATGATATCTAAATATAAATATAATATTTCAGATGACGAAACTTATTTATCTTTGTTAAATAAATTAAGTATAGAAGGAGCTAACTTATTAAAAACAACATTACCTTCGATAATTGAAGGAACTAATAATAGGGAAAAGCAAAATGATGAAGAAGCTACATATGCGCCCATTATTAAAAGAGAAGATGAACACATTAACTTTAATAAAAAATGTGTTGAAGTAGATAGGTTAGTAAGAGGATTAAATAACTCTAGTTATGCTAATACAATTATTAATGATATCGAGTATAAAATAATTGAAGGACATTATGAAATAAAAGAAAGTATTCCTAATAAGATTAATATTATTGATAAAAGTGAATTAGCTATTGGATGTATTGACGGCATATATTATGTTGATATAATAAAACCATCAGGAAAAAATATTATGGATATAAAATCATTTTTAAATGGTGTAGATAAAGAAAAGTTTAAAGATTATGTTATAAAGTAGGGGATAAATATGAAAGAAAAGATTAAATCATCATTAAAAGCAAAGTTTTTAGGTCAATATACAGGCTCTTCTAATAAGCAAAGATCATTAATTATTTTAATAATTGGGTTTACTCTTTTATTTGCTTTAATAATTACTTTTAAACTTAATAATTCTAACAAATTAAACAATAGCAACAATAATAATAATAATACAAATATTATAAATAATAATGGTGTTGAATTTTTATCTTTAGATAAAATATTTAATAATTACATTGATAATTATGGATATAATATAACTATTTTAGATAATGGAACAAACATTATTTATGATGGTACTATTAATGATGGTATTAATAATGGAAAGAGAACTATTAATTCAGAAGAAATAAATTATCATATAGTTAATAATATAGCTATCGATTTAAAAACTAATAAAGAAATAGTAGATTTGTATGGTGATTACTTATCCTATTATTTTGTTCCTAATAATATTTATGAGTTTATTAATGGTAAAGAAAATAGTGAAGAAATAGTTGATAATAAGAAAATATATACTTATAATAGTATATATGAAGATTTTGATATCATGTTTAAAATTATAACTACAAAAGATAGAATTGAAAGTATTAATTATAAATATAATAATATTGATTATACTATTATACTGAATTAGAAAGGTAAGATATGAAGAAGAGTATTATTTTAGTCAATTTGATTACCGCTATTAGAGTTGTTGGAGCTTTCCTTTTAATTCCAATTTATCTTTATTTTGGGTCTTTTTGGCTTGGTGTTGCTGTGCTAGTTTTCATATCTACTGATTCATTAGATGGAATATTAGCTAGAGTACTTCATGCATCTACTTTCTTTGGTGCCGCTTTTGATGCTTTGTCAGATAAATTATTTAATATAATTGTTCTTTCAATAGCAGCGTTTATTGAACCATTATTATTTTATGTTCTTATTTGTGAAATAGGAATACTAATAGTTAGTTTTCATTCTGCATTTAAGGGAAATAAATCTAAAACAGCAATATTGGGAAAAATAAAGATGTTTATTTTATCTGTATCCATAATTGCTATTTTATTATTAAATGATTATCCTAAGATGATGGAAATGTTTAATTTTAAAATGATTGATTATAAAAAAATTATTAATGTATTAGCTATAATTAATGTTATTTTAGATGCTGTTACATTTATACTTTATTTATCGTTAGATATTGTTCGTACTATAAATAATAAAGATGTAAAAGAAACGGTGTTTACTAGTGGTTTAAAAAGTAAAAAAGAATTTAAGAAAATGTTATTTTCTAATGAATTTTATCAAGAAAATAAGGAAGAACCAATAGAAAAATTAGTTTTAAAAAAAAGAAAAAAATGATATAATAAATAAAGGATAAGGAGTTGGTAAATGTGAATAAACTTGATGCTGTTGCAGCTTATTTTGATGCTGCAAATTATTTATCTGCATGCCAACTTTATTTATTAGATAATCCTTTGTTAGAAAATCCGCTTAAACAAACAGATATAAAGAAAAAAATTGTTGGACACTGGGGGACAGTACCTGGTCAAAATTTTATTTGTGCACATTTAAACAGATTAATCGTAGATAATGATTTAAATATGATATATATTTCTGGTCCAGGACATGGTGGTAATTTTATGATTGCCAATGATTATTTAGATGGTTCTTATACAGAAAAATATCCTGATGTTACACAGGATAAAATTGGAATGCAAAAACTATTTAAAAGATTTTCTTTTCCTGGTGGAGTACCTTCTCATGTTGCACCAGAAACACCTGGTTCAATTCATGAAGGTGGGGAATTAGGATATTCTCTTGCACATGCTTTTGGTGCTGTTTTAGATAATCCTGATTTAATTGCTGTTTGTTGTGTGGGCGATGGTGAAGCTGAAACTGGACCACTTGCAACATCATGGCATGGAAATAAGTTTTTAAACAGAAAAAATGATGGTATAGTATTACCAATACTTCATTTAAATGGTTATAAAATAAGTAATCCTACTATTATGGGAAGAATGGATAATGAAAACTTAAAATTTTATTTTGCTGGATTAGGTTATAAACCATATTTTGTTGAAGGAACTGACAAAGAAATTATGCATAAAACTATGGCAGATACTTTAGATCAGGTATTACAGGATATAAAATATATTAAGAGTACTACAGCAAGAAAAGTATATTATCCAATGATAATACTAAGGACTCCAAAGGGTTGGACTGGTCCAAAAGAAATAGATGGTAAGATTTTAGAAGGTTCATTTAGATCTCATCAAGTACCTGTAACTTTGGATAATCCAAAGAGTTTAAAATATTTAGAGGATTGGTTAAGATCATATCATCCTGAAAAACTATTTGATAAAAATGGTCATTTAAATGAAGAAATAAAAACTATAATTCCTAAAGGAAATAGAAGATTAGGAGCTAATCCTGTTACTAATGGGGGAGATTTATTAAAAAATTTAATATTACCGGATTTTAGAGACTATGCTGTTTCTGTGGATCATCCTGGTTCTATTAAAGCACAAGATATGTTGATTTTATCTTCATATATTAGAGATGTATTTAATTTAAATAAGAATAATAAAAATTTTAGATTGTTTTGTCCAGATGAGGCAATGTCTAATAGATTATATAATATATTTGAAGCTACAAGTAGAGATTTTCAATTACCTATACTAGATAGTGATGAATATTTATCTGCTGATGGAAGAATAATGGATTCTTATCTTTCAGAACATTTTTGTCAAGGAGTTTTGGAAGGTTATCTATTAACGGGAAGACATGGAGTTTTTGTATCTTATGAAGCTTTTATAAGAATAATTGATTCAATGACTTCACAACATGCTAAGTGGTTGAAAGTTTGTAAAGAAATTCCTTGGAGAGAAGATATAGCATCTTTAAATTACATATTAACTAGTAATGTTTGGCAACAAGATCATAATGGATTTACTCATCAAGATCCAGGATTCTTAGATCATGTTGCTAATAAAAAGGCAGATACTGTCAGAATATATTTACCACCAGATGCTAACTGTTTACTTTCTTGTTATGATCATATTATGAAAACTAAAAATTATATAAATGTAATAGTGGCATCTAAGCATCCATCTTATCAATGGTTATCGATGGATGAAGCAATTAAACATTGTACTAAAGGTTTAGGTATATGGCCATTTGCTAGTAATGATAGAGATTCAAATCCAGATGTTGTAATTGCAAGTGCTGGAGACACTCCTACACTTGAAGCTTTAGCAGCTACTAAAATACTTAATAAGTATTTGCCTAAATTAAAGGTAAGATTTATAAATGTAGTTGATTTAATGAAATTAGATTCACGTCATCCTCATGGTATATCTGATGAAGAATACAACTTATTATTTACTAAAGATAAACCTATAG
>Ga0247611_10004435_pt1 | contig 19446 bp, 13 predicted proteins | sample 177DNAGHGhighgp2_FD_192422 | JGI IMG/M metagenome (GOLD analysis project Ga0247611, IMG submission 192422) | Sheep rumen microbial communities from Palmerston North, Manawatu-Wanganui, New Zealand - 1770 DNA GHGhigh gp2 | ecosystem: Host-associated > Mammals > Digestive system > Stomach > Rumen...
CACTCGTTTTTGAACACCTTGAAATTATCGGGCAAAAGGTCGCCCCATTCGGACAAAAACTCCTGATCGTGATTACCGGAAAGATATAAAAAATCGACGTTATGGCAAGAACGCACCGCTTCGATAAACCTGCCCGCTGCCTTTTTGGAAACGCGGGGCTTGTCGAACGCGTCGCCCGCAATAATTACCGCAGACACGCCGTTCTCCGTTGCGTAATCGCAAAGTCTCTCGAAAGTGCGCAAAATTTCATCGCGGCGGATTTTGCTCTTTTCAGCCGGCAAAGCGTCTATCACCGAATCGAGATGTAAATCCGCTGTGTGAATAAATTTCATAATTCTCTCCGTTATTTATATTACGTTATTATTTTATTACTTTTTTTAAAATAAGTAAAGCAAGTAAAACCAAAAAAACGCGAGTTTACAAACAGCGCCCCGAAAGCCGACGCTTTCGGGGCGCTGTAACCGTATCTTAAATCTATTTTATGCGACGGATACTTCTTTTTCGGTTTTGCATCCCGCTTCCGCACGCTCTATGCGGCGAGAGTTTAATTTATAAAGCGTGTGAAGTTTAGGCAGATTATAACGGAGTATCATAAGCGGCAAGGCGTTAAGCACCATATTGACACACCCCACGGGTAACCCCACGGAATACCAGTGCGCGGGAAAAATAAAACATACCAAGTACCCGCAGAAAATACACGCTATATGAACCGCTATGCCGTAATTCGCTTCCGAAATATATCTTGCGATATAAAGGTTATTTGAAGGATCGGCTATCTTGTTTTTACGAAATCCCGTGAAACAGCCTAATTCTATCACCTTATCTTTCCATTTCTTTATACCGATTTTTTCGTAAAAACGACATTCTCTTTTGCTCGCGGCAAACCGTTTTTTATCTATAGAAAACCACTTCTTCGGCAATATCCATCTTATTATAGTAGCAAAAACGGAGTCTATCGCAATCGCCCCAACCACGGAAACCGACACGCATAAAACTATATTCCATACGTTTCCGTCATACGCGGGCAAAATAAATACTCCGTTTATTAAGCCGATAATTACCGACGCTATTAAGATTATACCTACGTATATCACGGCTATTCTCCGTGTCAAAACGTCGCTTTTTGCATTTTTAAGCGTTTATAATTATTTTTGCTTACGATATATCTGCGCGCCATTTTCAGAAGATTTATAAAAGCGATACCGTCCCTTTCCTTTTCTTCCTTCGTATATGCGTCGCGCATTTTAAGCAAATCTTTATAGAATGGCGTCTTTTCCGCGTATTCCCAAAAAGCTTCCTGATAACGCACGTCGTCGTAATGCCAAGGTTTAAAGTTAAGTTTATAATGTATTATCTTCACGTCTTCGTCGTTAAAGTGTTTCTCCGGAATAGGCGTTTTATTCCAGCCGACGTCGAGAAGTTTTACCCTCCCCTTGCAGATAACGTTAAGATAGTCTTGGTCGGGCGCAACTTCAAACTTATGCGCAAGCATCAAATCGATAAACTTTTGCTCCACGTTCTCTTTTATATATTCTTTCGTGTTTATAAGAAGCAGTCCAGAATTAAAATATTCCATACGCGGAACGTCTAAAAACTCTTCCGCATACTCGCCGAAAACGTCGAAATGCGACATTGCTTCTTCATGCACCGCACCGAAAACGTTGTCGCCGAGTTCCGCATTGTACAGTTTTGATATATCATCCAAAAAGATAAGGTCGCTGTCCAAGTAAAGTATTTTATCATACTGAGGAAAAAGCGACGGAATAAATATCCTATAATAAATAGCGTTGGTGTAATAGTCGCGAAGAGCAGTCTTATCTTTTATCTCGTCCATACGGTTCGCCACGTCGACGTATTCGACGGAAAGATCGTCGGAAAATTCTTCGGCTATGCTAATTATTCTTTTTTTATTTTCTTCGCAAATCCCCGTATTGAGAACGTACACTTTATAATAATAATCGGTTGAAGCGTTGTCGATTATCGATCTTAACGCAACGCATAAAAACGGAGCGTAGTTATCATCTACGGCGAATACAAGCGGCATTTCTGTCTTGTTGTAAATATTCGTCATAATCGTTTATTCTCCTTGATTTTGATTTTACCGTGCGGAAAGTTTTTCGCACAAAAATAAACTTACGTTTATATTTTATAATCTTACGCACGGTTTTATCAAGGTTTTAAGGTAGAACGTCCGTTCCCGCGTATAGAATATACGTAGAACGGCAACTCTACTATTAAGAGAGTTCGCTCTACCAACTTTAAAATCGCATAAAATCGTTGATTTTAACCGAAAAACATGCTATAATCATATTCATGAATAACATTAAGGAAATACTCCCGCAAAATCTTACGAAATTAAGACTCGATCGTAACATGACGCAAAGCGAAGTCGCCGAAAAACTCAATTATACCGACAAATCCGTGTCTAAATGGGAACGCGGAGAAGCGATCCCCCCTGTCGACGTCTTAAAAGATATTGCCGACCTTTACGGAGTAAGCCTTGACTTCCTTGTAACGAATACCGACGAGTACGCCACCGATAAAACCCACAATCAGGAGCAGAAAATTATAAAAGCAAACAAAGTTATAATAACTTTTCTTGCCGTTTCTCTCGTATGGATAGTCGCAACCGTTTTGTTCGCTTACGGAATAGTTTTCGCCGATCAGGTATTCTGGATATTTTTCGTTGCCGCCGTACCTTTTACCATTATCGTATTGCTCGTATTTAACTGTATCTGGGGAAAACGCAAATATACTTTTATTCTTATTTCGGCACTGATATGGACCGGTCTTGCGGCAATTTATCTTGCGTTTTTAACTTTTTCTTATAACCTTTGGGCAATTTTTATTGTCGGAGCGCCGTTACAGATAGCGACTATTCTTTGGTCGCAACTGAAAAAATCATAGTAAGCAAAAACAACTTAAAAGCCGCTTGTTTTTCAGGCGGCTTTTCTTATGTGAGACTTGTAACTCTTGATTTCCCGATTTTTCGCGCGAAATCCCACTTGTTTTATGGTCGGAGTGACGGGATTTGTAAGGAGCAAACGTAAGTTTGCGACGGAATAGCGATTGCTCCGCATAAGCGTCAATCGCGTCCATATTTCAATTTACCGTTGCCTATGACTAACGAAAGCGTAGCCATAAATAAAACACGAAAACGCATAATAAATGCATTTTCGTGTTTTTAGCAAAAGGCTACCGCTTTCGCAATGGTCGGAGTGACGGGATTTGAACCTTTTGGCTAAACCCAAAATCATTAAGAAAAACCTTACGATTTTGCGATTTCTTTTCCCCCAAATTTCCCCGAAAACATTTTGAAATACACTATTGTTTTCTATATTTTTTTGCTTCTATTGACTCAAACACTATAAGTGCTGTTCTTGCTCGACTCATACCAACGTACATAAGGTCAGATTGTTTATAAGACTTTATATCAGTCAGAATAATCACAGAATTTTCAAGCCCCTTAAATCCTTGAATTGTAGAATAGGTTATATTATTGCTATTAAGTCCCGCTCTGTCAATTTTATGCTTGGAAACTTTTGATGCAATGGATTTTTCAAACCTAAACGGTGAAAGAATTGTAATATCTTCCTTTCTAACGCCGTTTCGTATCAATTCGGCAAGTTTATCGGATAAAAGGTCAATTTCTTCATTTTCATCGTGAAAAGCAATGTATTCCACTTCGGGCATACTTTTATCTTTATTTAACGTTTCTATGTCTAAATTAAACAATTTATTCATTTCTCGTTGAATGTTAGGGGTATTTCTGCAATTCGTGGTTAGTTTAAATATTGCAAAATTCGCACAATCTTCCAACATTGCCACAACCTTGTCATTTGAAATTTCATTATTATAAATAGTCTGAAAATCATAATCCCCAAAGAAAAACCACTCGCCTTTTTTTAATCCGTTTTCAAGTAGAGTGTCTATCAACATAAGATAGCCTTCACTCATTAAATCCTGTGCTTCGTCCAAAATAATTTTGTCAAATTTAATGCCTTCCGTTATGGCGGCATCAACGGCAAGCATCGGAAGTTCATCTCTATAAAAAGACTCAGGCTCTTTAATATTGTCAAAGTTATATAAATTATATTTTTTTACCAACTTTACGGCAAAATCACTGAGCGAGCCAATATATTGCGGTTTTAAATCGTTTTCATTAGAAAAATGTTTTTTTAATTCTTCCCCAAGTAAAATATTGTAACAAAACAAGCCTACACGCTTGCCCGCTGCAACGCTTTCTTTCGCATTTTTAATTGCAAGAATGGTTTTGCCTGTACCAGCCGCTCCGCTTATAAGACAACGCTTATTTGCCGCCAAACCGTCAACGCATTTATACTGTTCTTCCGTTAAAGCAATAAGCGCATTTTCTGCATATTCTATTTTTGTGGTCAAGGGTAACGCTTTATCAAAATCCCTGCGAAGAGTATTAACTATTTCATTTATATCTGAACTTGAAGGATATACAACGAAAACTTTTTTATCTTTAAATTTCTTTTTATTATATTCAGAAAGCCTTTTTATAAATCTTCCTACAAATTGTCCGTCACGTTTATCAAAAATTTCCTGCTGACTTATATCAATATCCGTATTCTGATATTCTATATCGGGAAACATTACCCCGTATCCGCACAAGGTATTCTGAACACTATTACTTGTATTTCGTTTAGATAATTCTTCTTTTACGCTATACATACCTTCCGCCGCCTGTTCAAACGGACCGCGCACTTTTTCGTGTTCAACGCCGTATTTATCCGTATAAATCCAAATTCCGTCTTTGCGGCTTATTCTTCCGCCTTTAACTTCCAACGAAAACACGCCCAGATCGGAAGCGCACACTAAAAAATCAATCTCACCGAATACAACTGTTTGATGATTTTCAATTCCTAATGAGTGGAAAACAACCCAATCTTTCGTTACAGGATCAGTTTTAAACCATTCGTATATCTTTCTTTCGGCGGCACTCTTTACTTGCGGAGATAATTGCGCCGGTATCATTTTTGCCATACTATTTTTACCTTATTTTTTATCTTTGTAGTAGGGGCTTAAATTTATAAACCATTGTTTTATGTCGCTATCGTCGTTGCGATTTTGCATAATATATTCAAGTAATTCTTCTTGCCGCGCTTGTCCTAACGTTAAACGATATAGATTTAATATCTTCATCAATCTTTCATAAGATATTTCGTCACGGCTGTAAGGATACATAGGCACAATACGTTCAATTTTTATCATATCTGGTTTATCAGTAAGTCCCCAATAAGGAACGAGTTCCGATGTCTCAGCAGTACATTCAGCCGTTTTTGCCGCTTCAAACATTTCTTTCCAAACATTTAACACGAAAGAAATATCGCCATATCGTTTTGCTATATTCTGTCTTATTGCCAAACATTCATAACGGTTAATTCTTCCTTCTCGTTGTTCTAAATCAATAGGATTTGAAGGCAAATTCCAATGAACGATTCTACGACAATAATTATGAAAATCCAATCCTTCCTGTCCTATCGAAGTAGAAGCAAGAACAAACGGACGGAAAGGGGAATTAAAAGCATTTCGGAGCGTTTTCTTGCGATCGGAGTCTTTATCTCCGCCGTCACCTTTTGTAAAAGCGACCGCAAAATGTGAACGAAGAGAGACTTTTTTCTCTTTCGGTCCTATCATTCTTGATTTAAATGTACTAAATGTGTCCACATCATAAAGCGTTGTTCTAATGGACATTGATTGAACTAATTCGTTATGTATAATTGTCGCCGCTTTTTCGTCATTTTCGTTTACGCCGTTTGATAATAAGTGAACATACTCGTCAAGCATTGCTTGAAAATTGCCCGCTTTACAATAAGCTAAAACGTTCTGCCAATAAGCATCTTCATTTTTAATGCCTAAACATAATTCAATGACTGCCGTAGATTCCGGCGTATTCATACGGTTAATAAACGTTTTAGCAACTTGCGACGGATAAGCAATATCAAACTTATCAAAATTATTTTTATAAGCGCGGTATGCGCAAATTGCAGGAGACGCAATAGCCATATCGGTTAATACATCCACCAAATCGTCCGGACGTTTACCAAGAATTATATTTCTACCGTCCTTTATATTATTACATATTTCAAGTAGTTTTTGGCAATGAGCAATATAGCCTTTATTTCTTTTTTCTTCATCATTTTTGAATATATTCTCTACCATACTGCAAGCATATTCGCCGGCATACAAAAACCCGTCAAGTAAAAGCGGAGCAATATAATACCAACTTTTATCTTCCGTTCCGCTATCAATGCTATCATATTCGGAAAGTTTATTGCTGATTTTCTGTTTTATTTCCTGCGTAATATCTTTAAGCGATAGATTTCTGTTCAAGCAATCTATCGGGTTAAAACATTCGGCTAAAAACTTTGACGGATAAATCAAACAGAAAAGCGTCATCGCCGCAGGTTCGCCTTCTTTTAAGGCAAAATTTAATTTCGGCAAAGGAAATCTTTTCTGTTCGTCGGCAAAATATTGTGCATCGAGTTTATTTTTCTTTATAAGCGCTCCAACCGTTTTTCGTTCGGCTTCATAGGATATGAGCGATGCAAGCATTCGCGGGACCATTTCCCAAGAAGAAAAAACGAGAGTTTTTGTGAAATATTCCGTATTGTCAAAAGGATAACCAGACTCATAATAAGGCTTTGACGGCGGCAACCATAAAAGTTTTTCCGCGCCCTGCGACATCGTGCGATCTAAAACTTTTTCAAGTCTTGCGTTGTTGCAAGGTAATTTTTCATAATTAGAAATTGACTTCTTTTTAATAAAAAACGTTTCTCTATTAAGTTTATAAAGTTCATCCGTGTGATTTTTGAAATATGCTTCTATATCCCTTTTTAATTTATAATCTCTCATAAAAGACAAAAGGTAGGGACAGGATTTGACGTAATCTATCGGAATATTATAACTGACTATTCCATTAAGTGTTTTATGTAATTGAATATAAGAACGCACGTCGCTATCGGATATTTCTAATTTTTTTAATATGTCGCTATCGTCCATTATATCCGCCGCACCGTTTGCTTCCATACGTTCCGTTCGACAAATATGACGATACAATGCGTCTTCCGCTTGATTTTTAACTTGCAATACAGCTTCGTTTCCGTTTGCGTATTCCTTTAACTGAACAGAGTAATTACTCCAAATCGCTTTAAATTCCGCATCCGCTTCATCGGTAATATTTAAGAATTTCAAAACATCCAAAAACTCCACGTAGTGTTCGTCGGAATTTTCTTCGTCTATCTCGTCAAGAGTAGAGTACATTTTATAAGGCGTTGCAGAGAGTAGCAACATTCTTGTATTACTATCACTGAAAAACTTATGAGCCAGCATTCCCGTTTCGCTTTCACTGTCGGCATTAAGTAAATCCTTAAACCGCTGAAATTCGTCCATAATAACGAGATCGGGATTTAATTTATCAATACTTATTTTTGCAAATATAGTGCGAAGTTTAACTATAATAGAAGTTTTACTTCCCGAATAATTGCCGCTAAAATATTGCTCTAATTCATCAAAAACTGTAAGACCGTTCGGCTGTTTACAATTTAGTTCTTTTTCAACCGCAAAACAAACGTCTTTCAAATACTTTCCGCCAGACTTTTCGTCACAATTTATAACTGCGTTTTCGTAATACTGTTTGCCCCAATCTTTCCACGCTTTTTTTGCGTAACAAATCATCAGTTCTTCAAGCGTGTTTATGTATGGCGTAAACCACGATACTCTGCGTAATATAGCAAACATTAAAGCCCTTTCATTGACTGTCCCTTCACTGTTTGAAATATGAAAAGACGTATGCGGCGTTAAAGGTATAAGTTGTATGTAGTTATTTTTAATATCAGGATCGCTTTCTTGCAATGCGATTTTTAAATGTTGCATTGAAAGGCGAGAATCGGAAATGTTATCAGTTGTAATATCGTTTGTTATTTTAAGTTTATTAAGATTTTGTTCGGCAATAGCCCCGTTTGAACAAACGTAAACGACTTTTACAAGGTCGTCGCCTTCCTGTTTTCTTAATTGCGCAAACTTTGCAATCGTACCGCGTGCAATCAAAGTTTTGCCGAGACCAACTTCGTCCGACACGAGAACACGATTAACTTTGGATTTATATAAGGCGGCAATCCTTTCCACGGTAGCACGTTGAAAGTCTTTTAATCCCGACATTATTCTTAATTCAATATTATTTAACTCTTCTTTTACGTTAGCCATTATTTTTTAACCGCCCTTTGAAAAGTTTCGTATAACCTGATAAAGTCTTCGGGGATTATTCCGTCATTTGAAACGGCTTTCATTAAATATTCAATTCCGTTTAGTTTTTCCGGATTTGTTGCCGCCACTTTTAACATTTTTTCGTATAACGCCGCATTGACAATTTTATTTATATTATTTACGCCGCCATCCGCATTTTCCAAAACGCGAAAAGCATCCATAGCACCAAGTACGGGATTGTCTCCAAGCACAAAAGAGACATAAGCGTAAAAACTTTTTGTGTCGGGAACAATACTCGATATTACCGCGTCGTCCCTGTTTTCTGGTATGCCGCTCGTTGGTATCACAATAACTCGTTGAACGGTTTTTTCCTTACCTTTTACAGAGAGTTTATAAAAACGGGAAAGATTTTTAAGAGATAAACCAGAAAAAACAATATTTTCGCTTAATGGCTGTTCATCGTTTACAAACAGCGGCGAAATCATTACTGGATAGGGCTGCGCTTTACACTTTATTTGAAGAACAATATTATAATTATCACCGTATTGCTCTACCTGTGCAAAAGCCTTGCTTCGACATATTGTTTTTATCACGCCATCAAGATTTTCATCTTCTTCCGTATCATTTTTAATGTTTTCAACGTTAATTTTTTCAAACGGGTTTTGCGCACCGTCTTCATCACCGCAAAACAAATCTTGTTTTATTTTTTTCAGATTTAAATAATCTCTTTTACAGGTAAGCCTTATCATAAATTCAATGTTGCCGTTTATAGCATTACGAGAACAGTTCATAGAGCCGAGATACAGTTCTGTGTCGATTTTAGAATTCAGTCTTAACATATACAATTTTGCGTGTATGTCCTGCTGCTTGCGGTTTTCTTCTTCCGTATCTCCGTCAACGACTTCGTCGCGCATACAATAAACGTCAAAATTGCCGCAATCTTCAAGAGAATATCCGCTTATCGACTCTTTTCTCGTAAATAACAAAGGTCTGACGTCGCTCTTTCTCCAACGTTCGTTAAGACCTGCTATTGTTGTACTACTTAAAAACGGAGACATAACGAAAAGTTCATAATATTGTTCTTTCCCGAAAAGCGGATAATTTTCGATTGAATAATCTCCTATACCGAGCGGTATAAAATCAAAATCATCAAAGCCTTTGTCTTCTGTTTTAAATTGTATAAAATCAAGCTCCGAAATTAGTTCATGTATCTTTTTGATTTTGTTTTTTCCAATATGCTTACTACGAATATCATCTGCCAAAAAGGTAATGAAATCTTTAACAGGTTTATTTTTGTCGGTTATTTCATCGCATTTTTCGCCGTCAAGCGTTATGACAACATCCCAACTTCTGTCGAACGTCAAATTTCTGCTTAAAACTATTATTCTGTATTTTTTTAAGCCCTTATCGTTTATATAAGAAATCAACCAAAATTTCGGATGAAAAGAAGGGTAGGCAATCTTTGGTCCTTTTACGGAAATTTGATAAACCGAATTTTCCAAAAGTGAATATAATTGCGTTATTTTTGACGGAAAATGGATTTGCCCGCCTTCACAAAACAAAGCGATTTTATCACTTGTTTTATGTAAAACATCAAGCATAAATAACGGATTATCAAAAAGCGTGCTTTCGGTATCTGCGCTTAAACCAAGGCTCATACAAATTCCGATAAAAGCGTCTAAATCAAGCGAATAAGTTGTGCCGACAGCGAAATCCAATTCATATCCTTCCGGCGTGATCAAAATTTTACCGTAATCGACTCTGTTATTTTCGGGATTAAACATTTGCCGTCTCCCCATCAAATATATCTTTTAACATCTGTTGAACTTGTGAGAGGCGGTAATCGAGATAGCCGCCGCCAAACCATTTGTTTTCATCAAACATTCCCGCGTTCATAGTTTTTGCTCGGCTTGTTCCTTTAATGTTTCGTTCTCTTTCCGTTACCAACAATTTTAATTGCAACACATCTTTATTTGACATTGCGATTTTTGTCTCGGCTATAAATTTTCTTAATTTATCGTTTTGAATATTTAACCGCAAAAATATCGCGTCTATATCTATTTCGGATAATTTATTGAATTCAGGCAAAAGCATATCAATTTCATTGTTTGCGGCTTGGTTTCTACCGTCGGAAACAACTAAATTATATACAACTCGCAAAACATACAAAAATTTACTAAATCCGACTGCCATTTCACAATCGGCTTTTAGTCTTTCATCTGTTATTAAAGCGGATAACGCTTCAAATGAATTACAATTAAAAATGTTTTTTATTTCGCCTTCGTCTTTGATATTTAATAAATATGTAAGTAAACTATCAGGGACGGCAATTCTTATTTTTTCTTTTAGAAATAATGCTTCCGCTCTTGTCAAATGAATCGTCAAATTTTCTTTCCAATCCGAATTATAAGTCGGTACATTAAAAAACCTATATGAACGTTCTTTCCCAGCATCTTTATCGTCTGTGTCTTCCGTATCGTTTCTATTTCCCAATTTTTTAAGCGTATCGCTTTCTATCTTTAACGCACAAGCCGCTTTAAGATACTCTGATACTGAATATTCGCCGTTAAAAATACCGTATTTACGAAGTCCCGCCCAATATAACATAGAAGGCGGTCTTTTTATCCATTGTTTTCTACTTACAAAAGAACCGCCGATGATGCCTTTTTCTTCCGAATTGCTTTTGTTTAACAATAATGCTGTATCGCGCTCAATAGAGTAGAGTTTATCGTAAGCAAGTTTAGCGTTAGTTATTCCGCTTTGCTCTAAATCTTTACACGCATAAGGTATAAGCAAAAAATATTTTGCCCTTGTTTGAAGAGTAGAAGTTCCGGGAAAGAATAAGTCGGAAAAACCGTCGCGTATAGGAGCTATTCCAAGTTCGTCAAGCGTTCCTTGTTCAGTCAAAGAATCAAGCACACCCAATATTTTATCTCTTTCGTTTTTTGAAAAATCAATCCAGCCCAATTCCATTTCAGTAAGCCTTTTGTGTCAAAATAAATGAAAAATAAATATAATTTTTTATATTTTAACATAAATTGTATGTCTCTGACAATAATTTGAACAACACAAATTAAATTGACTAAAAAAGTTAAATATAGTAAAATTAAACTCATAGTAAAGGAGACTTTATGTTTTTTTCAAAATCAAAATATTGCAGTTTTTGGCAATGCCCCAAAATCACCTGGCTGGATAAATACAAATCCGAAGAAAAAGTAATAGACGACTCCCTTTCCGCAAGATTATCCGCAGGCAACGAAGTAGGCGATCTCGCTATGACGCTTTTCGGTGATTTCGTTGAAACGACGACTCTTACAGAAGACAACAAACTCGATTATTCGGTTATGATAAAAAAGACCGAAGACGAGATAGCAAAAGGCACGGAAAATATCTGCGAAGCGGCTTTTTCATATAACGGATTATATTGCGCGGTGGATATATTGCACAAAGAAAAAGGCGGCTACGCTATTTATGAAATTAAAAGTAGTACTCACATAAACTACATTTATTTGGTGGACGTTGCGTATCAAAAATACGTTCTTGAAAAAAGCGGCATTACGGTTACAGGCACATATCTTGTCAATATTAATAACAAATACGTAAGACACGGCGATATAAACGTTAAAGAACTGTTTTTTATACAGGACGTCGGCGGGTTTTTACAAGAAGAATACAATAAAATAGATGAAACGCTACAGCGCGCGGACGAAATCCTTAATAATGAAAACGAACCGAATATAGATATATCGGATAAATGCACGTCGCCTTACGCCTGCGCATATTGGAAATACTGCACCAAACATTTGCCAACGCCTAACGTTTTCAATATTTACCATTTAGGGCAAAGTAAAAAATTCGATTATTACAATAACGGCATCGTTTCTTTTGAAGATTTAAAACAACACGGGCATTTAGATTATAAGCAAACAAGACAAATCGACTATTATTTACACGACAAGGGAACGTATATAAATAAAGACGGCGTTATAAAATTTTTAGACACATTGTCATATCCGTTATACTTTCTCGATTTTGAAACTATGCAATCGGTTATTCCGCAATTTGACGGAACAAAACCGTATCAGCAAATCCCGTTTCAATATTCTTTGCATTATATAGAAAGCGAAGGTGGCGAAATCAAACACAAAGAATTTTTAGCCGTTTCGGGCGAAAATCCGTTACGCAAAATTTCAGAAAGTTTATGCAAAGATATTCCAGAAAACGTCTGTATTCTCGCCTATAATAAAAGTTTCGAGTGCGGACGAATAGGAGAACTTGCCGAGCTATTCCCCGACATCGCCAAGCATTTACTTAATATCAAACAGAATATTAAAGATCTTTTAGATCCCTTTCAAAAAGGTTATTATTACAACAAGGCTATGGGCGGTTCTTTTTCGATTAAAAGCGTTTTGCCCGCTATTTTCCCCGACGATCCGACGCTTAACTATCATAATTTAGACGGAGTACATAACGGTGCGGAAGCAATGACTATTTTCCCGCGCATAAAAGATATGCCAAAAGAAGAACAGGAAACCGCACGCAAAAATTTACTAAAATACTGTGAACTTGATACTTTTGCAATGGTGAAAATCTGGCAAGAACTTATTAAAATTATCAATTCTTAACCTTAACATGAATTATGGATAAAAACGCCTATCATTTGAATAAAAATAAAATAAAAGCCGACGAAGAAGGTAAAATTTGGTATTACTATCCTTGTGGAAGTAAAAATAATGCTAATGCCGAAATAGACGGCAAGTTTTATTATGCTATTGCCGTGAGCGAAAAAGAGTGGGATACGCTCATTGAGTTGGATAGGCTTGAATACAATAATCAGCATAAAGAGACACGGCGAAAAGCGTATATAAGCAAAAAACAAGACGAAACGGAATTTATAGAGAAAAATACTACCGATTTAACCCCATCGATTGACGAAGAAGTTGTCAGCGGAATTACGGTAGAAAAAGATATTTCTTCCCTTAAAGGCAAGGAAAAACAAATTGCAGAATTATCTTTAAAAAATGACTTAAAACAAGTAGATATTGCAAAAAAACTCGGCGTTACACAAGGATACGTTTCATCTACTCTTAAAAATATAAAAACAAAATTGGACGCAGAAGAAAAAGATGAAGAAGAACAGTTAAATAAGGCTTGGCAACAGATAATAAGCAAAGGTGAAGCCGATAATGATTATGATATGTATCTCGAATTAGGGATACGCAGTTTAAATACTGATGACCTATTTATATTTATGCACTGGTTTTACAGTTTCGGGGAACTTTGTAAAAATTTAATGAGATGTATGCTTTTTCATGAAGAAACAATGCAACAAGAAATAGACGAATATAAAAAAACCGCAAGCATACGAGAATTAAAACATTTTAACGAAAACTACGCTTCAAACATTCCCCCGATTCAAATAATGTATATTCGTATGAAAAAAGAAACGGAACGCCGCGCGGAAATGTTTAAGATTATGCCAATCGGAAAAGCATATTATCGACTTGATGAAACGGTAGATAAAATTGCAAAACGAGTAAATATGACGGCGGATGAATTTGTTTACGAGCGATTTGTGAAAAATTTTGCTTCCGGCAGAATAAAGCGTTATAATAAATTTTATAAAAAATATTGTGGAACAGATATGCCAAGTTATAAGAAATAAAAAATTTTTAGAAAAAATTTTAAAATTTACTAATATTTTCGGTGTTCCCGTGGCTTATATATAGAAGGGGTTTTAACGAGTCTCTTTTTGATGCTCGTTTTTTTGTATTCTAAAAATCATAAAAATTGTTAATTTGGTTAATTAAATAATCTACAAGCGGTCGTTAAATGCTTGCGGAACGACAATTTAATAGCAATGTGAAACAGTCGGTGATATTGTTATCATCGACTTTTTTATGCCATTTTTTGTGGCTGAAAGAAAATAATCAGGAGGTAAAAACAATGCAAAATTACAGACAATTAAGACCGACGTGACGGGCAAAGTAAACGTAAGCGGAATAACCTTTTAAGGTAAGCAAAAGTCAAGCAAAATGAAAGTAAGCGAAAAAGGTGTAGCCTACTACACCAAAATGCTTTTGGTATAGTAGGCTCTGCGAGGCTTTTGTCCGCTTAACTAAATGATTACACACCTTTTCTGCATAAAGAAAAATAATTTTTTGGAGGACACAATTATAAGTTACATCGTATTGAATTTGAAAAAGATTTCCGATCCGGACAGTATCGGAAAAATCGAAAACGAGAACGAACGACAGGAAGGTTATTCTCGCATCGGCAGAGAAACTATCGACACGGAACGAACGCACAATAATTATCATATCGTCCCCGCGCCTGACACTCGTTATATGGAGTTCATCAATAACCGTATTAAGGAAGTCGGAGTGAAAAGAAAGGTAAAAGACGACGCTGTCAGAATGGCGACTTTCGTTATCGGAGCAAAGGGAGAATATTTCAAAGATATGACACCCGCAATGGAACGAGCGTTCTTTACCGACTGTGTGAATTTTATCGCAAGGCAAATGGGAAAAGAAAATATTATTTCTGCTATCGTCCACAAGGACGAAACGAGTCCGCATATTCATATCAACGTCGTTCCTATCACGCCCGACAACAGACTTTGCGCCAAGTATTACTTTAATAGAAAGATGAGCGAGTGGCAGACAAAGGTTTACGAAGAAGTCGGAAAGAAATGGAACTTATCTCGCGGAATGGAAGGTAGCAACGCAAAGCACGTCGATCCGAAAGCATATAACAAAGTGATAAAGCAAGCGACAGCCGACGCAAAAGCGCAGAACGAAGTCTTAAAAGAAGCGAACGGCTGTATGGCAAAACAACTCGACGATAAAATTCAACAGAACAAAGATTTGCAAGAAGTAAACGCCGATATGATTAAACGCCTTGATAAAACCCTGCAAGAACTCAGAGATGCAAAAACCGAAAGGGATAAACTAATCTCCGAGCGAGATAGGGAGGCGAATTACAGTCAAGCGTTAAAAGACGCAAAAGACGGTAAAATAGCCCGCGGAAAGAAAGAGTTAAAGGAACAAGTTGTTGCTTTGACTGTAGAGAACAAACGACTTCAAAACGAGAACTCTATACTCGCCAAAGACAACGGAGATTTATTCAACGAGTATAAAAAGGCGAAAGTTTTTGAAGAAAAAGCGAAAGTTGCAAAAGACGCAATGTTTGCGGTAAGAAAACATGAGCCGGAAGCGTATGCAAGGACTTTTTTTAAAGCGACGGGAATAATGCAAGCGTTTGTGGATATGTTTACCGCGCCTATTACTTTGCCGAGAAATCGTGTAAGAGAAATAGAAGACGAAGTCGAGTTCGAGAAACAAGAAGAAAAGGAGAAACAAGCAAAAGAAAATGCTTCTAAATATTATTGGAGCAAAGAATAATATTTTCATAATGCCTTGACTCCTTAAATACAAAGTAGTATAATGCGTGTTAATACGAGAAAAGGTTTTGATAAGGTGATTATGAAAAAGAAAGACAACTGAATAGCAATCCGACTGATGGGACATTACGGGCAACAAGTTAAACACCGAAAAATACTCGCATCTTCCTGAAACTGTCGGAAATAAAATAAGGGAGAGAAATTTGTAGTAAATGGCGAGAGAACATTGTAGTCGATCGGGGATAAAATATTCCCGCGCAAATAAAGCAATAAGGAGTGAAAAATTATAAGAGAAAAACAAGAACTACCAAGGCAGACAACGAAACGCTTTTGTTAGAGCAAATAAAAAATTTGACCGCTTTAATAAAAGAGTTGAAGTCAACGCCGCTAAATGTTAGCGGGAACAGGGAAAAGAAATCCAAAATCAAAGGTAATCTAAAATTTTCAAAAAAGGAGATAACAGAGATGCCGAGATTAAAAGATTTCAAAATAAGAGTAAAAAATAACAGGTATTACGAGATAAGATTCAGAAGATACGGATACAACGTAAGTTTTTCGAGCAAAAACTTTGAAGAAGCAAAGCGAAAAGCGTTTGAGTGGCTTTATACGTTTGAAGAACAGATTAAGCCGCAAGTTCATTTTACGGTACTGTCTAAATCTGACAGCGAAAATTTTAACGTAAGTAAAAATATTATTTTCAAGCAATTCGCAGACGATTATATGTATAAGATAAAAGTTAAGCGCGTGAAGCCTATAACTTTTAAGACATATAAAAATTATTATGAAAATATTATTTTACCAATGTTTGGCAAGTTGTCGTTAAAAAGTATTAAACCGATTTTTATACAGGGATTTTTGGATAAAATCGCAAATAAAACGCCCCGCGCTTGCGAAGACATTAAAATGCTTTTAAATAACGTTTTCGATTATGCTGTAAATAACGGCGTGATAGAAAGAAATCCGATAAAAGCGGTTTACATCAAAAAGCACGAACGCGAAAAAGGTCAAGCACTTTCCCCTGCCGAAGAAAGTAAATTTATTGCCGATATAAAGGGTACGCCTTGCGAAAGTGTCTTTTTGAAAATGCTGTATTCAGGTGTTCGCCCCGGAGAAGTCAATTCGATAAAAGAAGATGCCGTCAACAATACTATAACGATTGCAAACGGAAAACTTAAATCTTATCAGAAAAATTTAACGCGAACTATACCGATATTCCCTAAATACGCGGAAACACTATCGAAACCGCTCACAAAAAAATACAATCTAAATAAACTGCGCGAAGAGTTTAAAAGATTTTGCCCGAACAACACGCTTAAAGACTTACGCCATACTTTCACAACAAGGGCGCGTGAGTGCGGGATAGATAACGAACTCGTTGCCGTGTGGACGGGACACAGTTTAGGGAATATTACAAGTAGCGTTTACACGCATTTTTCTATGGAATTTCAACAGGCGCAAGCGAAAAAACTTACATATTAACTTGCGAAAATGGTTTTGACTTTTCCCCGAAATTTCCCCAAAAAGTCAGTTTTTGACCAAAACAAAACACAATATATTGCGTTAAAATTAAATAATTAACCACAATATATTGTGTTTTTGGTCGGAGTGACGGGATTTGAACCCATGACCTCTTGGTCCCGAACCAAGCGCGCTACCAACTGCGCTACACCCCGTTAAAAGCGTTTTCCGAATATAAAACCGAAAAACACTTTATTATAATATCATTTTCTAAACGAAAAAGCAAGGTTTTACACGACCTTTTTCGTCAAACTTTATTCCTTCTTTTTCGAGTAATGCGCGCTGAACGCTTTCACCGCCGAACGCGAACGCGGAACTTAACCTTCCGTCCTTAAAAACAACTCTGTAACACGGTATTTCTTCCGACGCGGGATTAGAGTGCAACGCCCATCCGACCTGTCGCGCCATACGCTTATTGCCGGCGGCTTCCGCCACCTTGCCGTAACTCGACACTTTGCCGTACGGAATTTGTTTTACCGCTCTATATACCCTTGCAAAAAAGGTCATACCGCCGATTAAATCCTGTTTACGCCCGTTTTTACAGCCGCTTCTCTCACCGCTTTCGCTACCGCGGGTGCTACCCGCTTATCGAACGGCGCGGGTATTATATAATCGGGCGAAAGTTCGTCGTCAGAAATCAGCCCCGCTATCGCGTTAGCCGCCGCAATATTCATTTCGTCGTTTATATCCGTCGCTCTGCAATCCAAAGCGCCGCGGAATATCCCCGGGAAGGCTAAAACGTTGTTTATCTGGTTCGGGAAATCGCTTCTGCCCGTACCGACTACCGCCGCGCCCGCAGCCTTTGCATCTTCCGGCATAATCTCGGGAACGGGGTTCGCCATAGCCATAACTATCGGGTTTTTATTCATTGTCTTTATCATTTCGGGAGTTAAAACGCCCGGGCTCGAAACGCCTACGAATATATCCGCGCCTTTGACCGCGTCCGCTAAACTGCCGCGCTTGCCCGTTTTATTAGTCCACTCGGCAATTTTTTCTTTTTCGGGGTTCATACGCTCCGTTCTGCCCTTGTAAATTATACCCGTTCTGTCGCACATAATTATATCTTTCGCGCCCATAACTAACATTAACTTGGCTATCGCTTCGCCCGCCGCACCCGCGCCGGAGAAAGCGATGGTAACGTCTTCCCACTTCTTTCCTACTATTTTAAGCGCGTTGATTGTCGCTGCGACGCACACGACCGCCGTTCCGTGCTGGTCGTCGTGGAATATCGGAATATCCACGGACGGATCTTCTTTAAGCCGTTTCTCTATTTCAAAGCAACGCGGTGCGGAAATATCTTCGAGATTTACCCCGCCGAAACTACCTGCCAGAAGTTTTACCGTGTTTACGATTTCGTCCACGTCTTTACTTCTTATGCAAAGCGGTATAGCGTCAACTCCGCCGAAAGTTTTAAAAAGCGCGCATTTGCCTTCCATAACCGGCATACCCGCTTCCGGTCCGATATCGCCGAGTCCTAAAACCGCCGTACCGTCGGTAATTACCGCTACGAGATTTCCCCTGCCCGTAAGTTCAAAAGACTTGCTGTAATCCTTGTTTATCACAAGACAAGGTTCGGCGACGCCCGGAGTGTACGCCAAAGACAGATCTTCTTTGTTTTCGATTTTTACTTTCGGCACCACTTCGAGTTTGCCGTTAAGTTTTGCGTGGAGTTTTAACGATTCTTCCGCATAGTTCATTGTTTTATATCTCCTTTTAATTTTATCTTAATTTATAAAAGCGTCGTATATCGCGCGAATACACTTTTCATAATCGTCGTTTGCCACACCGATTATTACGTTAAGTTCGCTCGACCCTTGGTCGATCATTTTTACGTTTATTCCGGCTTTCGCAAGCGCGGTGAATATCGTCGCCGCCGTGCCGCACCGACGCGCCATACCGTGTCCCACGGTGGCTATAAGCGAAATATTTTCTATAACGTGCACGTAATCGGGGCTCACGTTTTCACGAATCTCGTTGACGATATCGGAAAGTACGCCGTTTTTAAGTTGTTCGGATTCAAGCACTATGGAAAGCGTATCTATCCCCGACGGAACGTGTTCTACGCAAATTCCGTGGTGTTCTATGACCGACAGCACGCGGCGCACGAATCCCACTTCGGAGTTCATCATAGACTTTTCGATAAATATTACGGTGAAATTCTTTTTGCCCGCAATACCCGTTATGACTTCGTCGCCGACGGACTTATATTGTTCGTTCGGAACTATCATCGTGCCCTGGTCTTCGGGCTTAAAAGTATTCTTTATATTTATCGGAATTTTTGCTTTCATTACGGG
>Ga0247611_10004436_pt1 | contig 19437 bp, 11 predicted proteins | sample 177DNAGHGhighgp2_FD_192422 | JGI IMG/M metagenome (GOLD analysis project Ga0247611, IMG submission 192422) | Sheep rumen microbial communities from Palmerston North, Manawatu-Wanganui, New Zealand - 1770 DNA GHGhigh gp2 | ecosystem: Host-associated > Mammals > Digestive system > Stomach > Rumen...
GATCTCCGCCGGAAAAGGAGACGTCCGACAGGTCGTCGGCCTTTACAATCTCCAGCAACTCCTCTACGTCCATCTCTTTGCCGCCCTTGAAATCCCAGCTCTGGGGGTTGTGGCAGCCCTTGCAGGCATGCTTGCATCCCGCACAATAAATGGAAGTCCGCAGTCCCGGCCCATCGGCCATGGTTTGGTGCAGTATATCTAGAACACGAATTTTCATGCTATTTGTGTACCACACGGTCGTGGAGCTCTGCCAGCTTGCCGCCGTTCCAGCGGTCCGTGGTGCCCACCAGGTAACCGGTGATGCGCTGCAGGGTGTCAATGTGGTGGCCATGGCAGTGCGGGCACTCGGTGAGGCCTTCCTGAGAGTTCTCGTAGCCGCAGTCCAGACAGCGGTTGCGGTTGTGGTTCACGGAGCCGTAGCCAATGTTGTACTTGTCCATGAGGTCCACGATGCGCATGATGGCCTCCGGGTTGTGGGTGGCGTCGCCGTCAATTTCCACGTAGAAGATGTGGCCGGCGCCCTCGTACTGGTGGTACGGGCCTTCAATCTTGGCCTTGTGCTCCGGCGTGCAGTGGTAGTACACCGGCACGTGGCTGGAGTTGGTGTAGTAGTCCTTGTCCGTGATGCCGGGCAGGATACCGAAGGTCTTTCTGTCGCGCTTGGTGAACTTGCCGGCCAGGCCTTCTGCGGGCGTGGCGAAGCAGGAATAGTTGTGCTGATACTTCTCGCTGAAGCCGTTGATCTTGTCCTTCATGAAGGCGACAATCCGCAGACCCAGCTCCTGGGCTTCTTCGCTTTCACCGTGGTGTTTGCCTACAAGGGCGATCAGGCATTCGGCCAGGCCGATGAAGCCAATGGCCAGCGTACCCTGGTTGATGACGCTCTCGATGGTGTCGTTGGGCTCCAGCTTGCCGCTGCCCAGCCACAGGCCGTTCATCAGCAGCGGGAACTGCTTCTTGAGGGCGGTCTTCTGGAACTGGAAGCGTTCGTCCAGCTGGCGGGCGCTAATCTCCAGGGCCCAGTCCAGGCGCTCGAAGAACTTGCCGATGCGCTGCTCCTTGTCCTTGATGCCCATGCACTCGATGGCCAGTTTCACAATATTAATGGTGGTGAAGCTCAGGTTGCCGCGGCCGATAGAGGTCTTGGGGCCGAAGCGGTTGTCGTACACGCGGGTGCGGCAGCCCATGGTGGCAACTTCGTGGATGTAGCGCTTGGGGTCGTCCGCCTTCCACTCCGGATCCTGGTTGTAGGTGGCGTCCAGATTGAGGAAGTTGGGGAAGAAGCGGCGGGCGCTCACCTTGCAGGCGAACTTGTATAGGTCATAGTTGGGGTCCTCCGGGAGGTAGCTCACCCCCCTCTTCTTTTTCCAGATTTGGATGGGGAAGATGGCGGTGGAACCGTTGCCCACACCCTCATAGGTGGTGTTCAGGATTTCACGGATGATGCATCGGCCCTCTGCCGATGTGTCCGTACCATAGTTGATGGAGGAGAAAACCACCTGGTTGCCGCCGCGGCTGTGGATGGTGTTCATGTTGTGTACGAACGCTTCCATGGCCTGGTGCACACGACCTACGGTCTGGTTGATGGCGTGCTGGAAAGCACGGTCCTGACCCTGCAGACCGGTGAGGTCACGCTTAAGATAGTCGTCGATGTGGGCGGTTTTGAGAGCGCTGTAGTCTGCGTTCTCCATGTCGCTCACTTTGTCCACTTCTTCCTCGAAGGTCTTGTGCACGTAGGGGGCCAGATAGAAGTCGAAGGCGGGGATGGCCTGACCGCCGTGCATCTCGTTCTGCACGGTTTCCATGGAGATGCAGGCCAGCACGCTGGCGGTCTCGATGCGCTTGGCGGGACGGGATTCCCCGTGTCCGGCGCGCAAACCATGCTCCAGGATAAGATCCAGCGGATGCTGGATGCAGGTGAGGCTCTTGGTAGGGTAATAGTCTTTGTCGTGGATGTGGATGTAGTTGCCGGCCACGGCCTCGCGGACAGGGTCGCTCAGCAGGCACTCGTCCACATAGCTCTTGGTAGCCTCCGAGGCGAACTTCATCATCATGCCCGCAGGGGTGTCTGCGTTCATGTTGGCGTTCTCGCGGGTGATATCGTTGGCCTGGGCCTGGATGATGGTCTCGAAGATTTCGTTGCTCTTGGCCTTGCGGGCGATATTCCGCTTGTTGCGGTAGCGGATATACTCCTTGGCCACCTCCTGGCGGGGGCTGTTCATGAGGTGGTTCTCCACCACGTCCTGAATTTCTTCCACGGTCATCTCCTCTTTGTCCAGTTCGGAGATGGCTTTGGCGATTTGAGCGGCCAGTACAATGTCTTCACCGCTTTCCGTTACGTCCATCGCTTTGAGGATGGCCGCTACAATTTTCTGATTATTAAAGTCGACACGACGCCCGTCGCGCTTTAGCACACGTTTAACCATAAGGCTTTTATTTTATTCGGTTTAAGCCGCCGGCGGATTCCGGCTGAAGACAAAGTTAAATAATTAGTTTTGACTTATGAAAACTTTTGCCGGAAAAAGTTATTAACAATAGACGCATCTGCATGTTAATATACTGATTAACAAGCAGATGCGCTACTATCTAATTTATAAAAGTTCTAAAGTAGAACTATTTTGTTTCTTTCCGGGGAAAGTTTTCAACAGCGGAAAAACTAGTCTCCCACAACCCACACCAGCACGTGCCGGTCGAAGGTCATGTACTCCAGGTCGAACTCTTCTTCGTCGCCGTCCTTGTCCACAAAAGTGGCCTCCAGTTCTCCCTCCCCGCGGGGGCGGAAACGCTCAATCTCGATTTGCTCCGCGAAGTCCACGTTGTAGCGGCTCAAGAGTTTGAAGATGGCCTCTTTGGCGCACCAGTAGATGGCCAGCTGCTCGTTGCGTTTATCGTCCTCCAGATCGTCAATCTCTTCCTCGCTCAGGGCCTTCTTTTCCACGGCGGAAAAGTCCCGGTCCAGGGACTCTACGTCTATGCCGCAGTCTTCTTCATCGTGCAGGATAACCGCCACGTATTTGTCTGTATGGGTGATGGAAATGTTTACCGGGTTGTTCTCCAGGTAGGGTTTGCCGTTGTCGTGGTGGCTCAGGTACACTTTCTCGTCAAAGAGGGTGTTCAGGAGGGCGCGCACGGCCAGCCGCTGTTTGCGCAGGGATTCGCTGCGGATGAACGAGATTTCTTCCATCTCGTCCGTGGGGGTAGCGGCCAGCTTGACCAGTTCCTCCTCGCTTTCAGTGATTTGCCACACGCCGATGGTGGCTTCGTTCTCGAGTTTCTTCTTTAAATACAGGCCCATATAAGGTGGTTTCGAACGACAACACAAAAGCCGCCGGATGCCCGCGGGCACCGGTTCCCTTTTATTATCAAATGTATAATCGCAACAGAGGGTCGTCTGAACCGACGACCGTTACCTGGTTAGATTTTACCTGACTGGGAGGCTCCATGTTAATCGTTACAATATATCGGTACAAAGATAACGCATTTTTTGCAAATCCAACAAATCTTTCCGGGGAATTTCGTATCTTTGCACTCCTGAATGACACTTGTCATTCTGAGCGAAGCGAAGAATCTATTAAATTATTCGATATCATGAAATTTCTTACTGACGAAAAGCTCCTCATTGTCGGCGCAGCCGGCATGATTGGCTCCAACATGGCCCAGACGGCCGCTATGCTCGGTCTTACCCCCAACATCTGCCTGTACGATATCTTCGAGCCCGGCCTTAAGGGCGTTCTGGCAGAGATGGATCACTGCGCCTTCGAGGGCATCAACCTCACGGCCACCATTGACCCCGCAGAGGCTTTCACGGGTGCCAAGTACATCGTTTCCGCCGGCGGCGCTCCCCGTAAGGAGGGCATGACCCGCGAAGACCTCCTCAAAGGCAACTGCCAGATTGCTGCCGAATTCGGCGACAACATCAAGAAGTACTGCCCGGATGCCAAGTTCGTGGTGGTTATCTTCAACCCGGCGGATGTAACCGCCCTCACCGCCCTCATCCACTCCGGCCTCAAGCCGTCCCAGCTCACTTCGCTGGCCGCGCTGGACAGCACCCGTCTGCAGGAAGCCCTGGCCCAGGAGTTCGGCGTACAGCAGTGCAAAGTTACCGGCGCCCACACCTACGGTGGTCACGGTGAGGCCATGGCCGTATTCGCCTCTCAGGTGAAGATTGACGGCAAGCCCCTCGCAGAGATGGGCCTTAGCGAAGAACGCTTCGCCGAAATCAAGCACAACACCATTCAGGGTGGCTCCAACATCATCAAGCTCCGTGGCCGCAGCTCCTTCCAGAGTCCCGCATACCAGGCCGTGAAGATGATCGAAGCCTCCATGGGCGGTGACAAATTCACCTGGCCTGCCGGCACTTACGTGAACGAAGGCAAGTATAAGAACGTGATGATGGCCATGCCCACCACCATCGACGCCACCGGTTGCCACTTCACCGCTCCTAAGGGTACCGCAGAGGAAATGGCCGCATTGGACGCCTCCTACGAGCACCTGGTAAAGATGCGCGACGAGATTATCTCCCTGGGTATCGTTCCCGCTACCAAGGACTGGAACTCCATGAACGCCAACCTGTAAGGCTTTGTACTCACTCAGAGAACTTTACAAAATCGGTAGGGGCCCGTCGTCATCTCATACGATGGGCCCTTACACTGCTGCCACCCTCTTTGCCTCGCGGCATGCCGATGCCGCCCGGTTTGACGTAACGCTGTACGGCTCGCTGGCCGCTACCGGCAAAGGTCACATGACGGATGTCGCCATCCTGGACGCCCTGGAGCACATCGCCCCGGTCAAGGTACACTGGCGCCCGCACACCTTCCTGGAATACCATTCCAACGCCATGCAGTTCAAGGCTTTCGGGGCCGATGACACCCTGCAGGAAGACTGGACCGTTTATTCCATTGGCGGCGGTGCGCTGTCGGAAGGGCCCGGCAAGGAAATGACCCGCTCCGGGGAGGTGTACGACATGAATACCCTCACGGAGATTATCGCCTGGTGCGACGAGCACGGCCGGAGCATGTGGGAATATGTGGACCTTATGGAAGGGCCGGAAATCTGGACCTACCTGCAGGAGGTTTGGGAGGCCATGAAAGCCTGCGTGGAGAACGGTCTCAACGCGGAAGGGCGCCTGCCCGGCCCGCTGAACCTGCCCCGCAAGGCGGCCTTGTACCATGTGAAAGCCATGGGCTATCAGCCCAGCCTGCGTTCCCGCGGCCTGGTGTTCGCCTATGCGCTGGCCGCCAGCGAGGAAAACGCTTCCGGTGGCCGCATTGTCACGGCGCCCACCTGCGGTTCCTGCGGCGTGCTGCCCGGGGTCTTGTACCATGTGGCGCGCGGGCACAACTTCAGCGACGAGCGTGTCCTGCACGCCCTGGCTACGGCAGGCCTGATCGGCAATGTGGTCAAGCACAATGCCTCCATTTCCGGTGCGGAGGTGGGGTGCCAGGGAGAGGTAGGCGTGGCCTGTGCCATGGCTTCGGGCGCTGCCTGCCAGCTCTTTGGCGGCAGTCCGTTCCAGATTGAATATGCGGCGGAGATGGGCCTGGAGCACCACCTGGGCATGACCTGCGACCCGGTATGCGGCCTGGTGCAAATTCCCTGCATCGAGCGCAACGCCTTTGCCGCCACCCGCGCCCTGGATGCCAACATCTACTCCACCTTCTCCGACGGCCGCCACCGCATCTCCTTCGACCATGTAGTGGAAGTGATGAAGCAAACCGGCAAGGACCTTCCTTCCCTTTACAAGGAAACCTCCGCCGGCGGTCTGGCCATGCAGTACCGCAACAACAATGTCATCCCCACCGGCCTGGAGTTTCAGGAGGACTAAACTTTCTCTGAGCCTCGGTATTCGCCCGGGGTTACGCCAAACTGTTTAGAGAATTCCCGGTAGAAGTAGGTTTTGGTGCTAAAGCCACAGGCGAACATGATTTCCTGCACGGTCTTGTTGCTGGATTTCAGCAGGTGCGCGGCACGCTCCAGACGCATTTGACGGATGAATCCGGTAGGCGTCATGCCGGTGAGTTCTTTCAGTTTCCGGTACAGTTGCATCCGGCTGATGGATACGGCGTCGGCAATGCTGTCGGGGGAGAGGGAATCGCTGGCCAAGTTTTCCACAATGACCTCGCTGACCGCGGCAAGTAGTTGACGGTCAGCTTTTTTCATTTCGCGACCGGCAAATTGCTCTACCGACGAGCGTCCGGACTGACTATAAGCGATGACTTCGGCATCGCGGCCCAGCAGGCGGTCGATGCGCGCCAAAAGGTGACGGGGGTGGAAGGGTTTTTCCAAATAGGCATCGGCACCGGTTTCCAGGGCCTCGAACGGAGTGTCGGCCGTTCCTTGGCCGGACAGGAGGATGAAGGGAATGTGCCGGGTCTTCGGGTTTTCCCGTAGGGTTTTCAGAAGCATGGCACCGTCCATGCCAGGCATTTTGAGGTCGGAAATGATTATGCGCGGTTCAGTCTGACTCATCCGTTCCAGTGCATCCTCACCGCTGGCCGCTTCCAGTACGCTGAACCGGGGAGAAAGGATTCCGGAAATGAAGTTTCGGATGGATGCGTCGTCGTCCACCACCAGGACAACATCCTGTTTATAGGGGGATACAGGTGCTTCTTCCGCGGGTTTTGGGTGCTCCGATATTATGGGCGCCAGGGTGCCTTTCCCAGTGTACGGTGCTCCTGTCTCTTTCACTTCCAGCCTGGGCAGGCGGACATGGAAGCAAGTAAAGTTTTGTCCGTCGCTCAGAATCTCAATGCTGCCGTTGTGCAGTTCCACCAGGCTCTTGCAAAGCGCAAGTCCGATTCCGCTGGAGGTCCGGCCTTTGGACAGGGCACGCTCGAACCGGTTCAGCACCTCGTACCGGTCAAAGATTTTCAGGCGCTGTTCTTCGGCAATGCCAACGCCGGTATTGGTCACCTTTATGTCCAGCCAGTGGTCATCGGGGATCAGGCTTACCGTTATTCGTTCGCCGTCCGGCGTGTATTTGACGGCATTGGACAGAAGGTTAAACAGGAGTTTTTCCATGGAGTCGCCGTCCGCGGTCCAGATGAGTCCGTCTTCCGGAGCATCCAGCTGAAAGTGAATGCCCCGACGGACCATTTCGTCCTGGAAATAACTGCGCTCCTGGGCGGTGAGGGCCAGCAGGTCCACCTCCCCGATCTGGATGCTCAGGTGGCCGGTTTCCGCCTTCCGGAAGCTGATGAGTTGCTGGATGAGGGTGCGCATCCGGTTGGAGTTGGTCTCGATGCTTTCCAGGTACTGCCGCTCCTTGCCGTCCATGCGCCCGCTCTGCATGAGTTCTTCGCAGGGCCCGTAGATGAGCGTGAGCGAGTTGGAGAACTCATGGGCAATGTTGGTAAAGAAATCCAGCTTGGCTTCGTGCACCGCCTCCGTCTTGGATTTCTCTGCTTCCACTTGGAATCGGTATCGGGCTTGTCGGACCAAAAGGCCGATAATCAAGAGCCCCAGCAGCACGTACATCACGCGGGCAAAGGGGGTCTCCCACCATTCCGGCATTTTTCGAATGGGCAGGACGTACATTTCGTCCGACCAAATACGGTCTCCGTTGGAGCATCGTACGCGCAAGGTGTACTCGCCGGGGGGCAGATTGGAGAAGGAAATGGTACGTGAATCCTGGATATTCACCCAGCCCGGTGTGAAGCCGTCCAGGCTATAAGAGATCCAACAACGTTTGGCCCAAAGGTAGTCCAGTGGAGCAAAACGGAAGCTCAGTTGCCGGACATGCGGGTTCAGTACCAGTGTTTCCTGCCGGAGATGCGCCGTCTCATTGTCGATACGGATCTCATCCAACAGGGGAGAAGGCATGAAGGTGGCCGGTGCCACGGTGAGCGGGTCGAACCAGTTGAAGCCCCGGATGCCGCCAAAGAAGAAGTCTCCGTCGGATTCGTAAAAGGCGCCGTCGGAAAATTCGTTGTCCTGCAGACCATCCTCGGCCTGGTACGTCGTTACCTGCCCGCTGGCAAGGTCTATACGGGCCAGGCCATTGTTGGTGCTGGCCCAGATGTGTCCCCGGGCATCCTCCAGGATACCGTGGATGGTGTTGCTGGGCAGCCCGTTCTCACGGGAATAGCGGGAAATCTCCTCCCAACTGTCTCCAAAACGGAACAGGCCGCTGCTGGTTCCTGCCAGGAGCGCACCGTCCGACGCTCGCCTTAAGCACAGGATGTCATCCGGGAGTTCCGGCCGTGCCGGGAACACCTGGCCCGTATGCTTGTCCACAATTCGCAGGCCACCACCGCGGGTGCCTACAAAAAGATGTCCATTCCAGGTAGGAAGCAGGCTGTATACCACGTCACTGCCCAACTGAAGGTGAGGATAATGAGTAAAGCCCTTTACTTGATAAGGCCGTACATTTCGGTTAAGAAGGAGCCGAAACAAGCCGTTTCCGCTGGTGCCCACCCACAGGGAATCTTTTCCTTCCGGAAGGAGGGCGTATACCGACGAAAGTATCAGGGAATCAGGGAATTGCAGTGCTTGCATTTTGCGGGACCCTTTTTCCCAATAATTGAGGCCGTTGCCGTCCGTTCCTATCCAGACCGCTTCCCCGTCGTCCTCCAGGCAGTACACGTTGTTGTGCAGGAGGCCTTGTTCCGTGGTGATGTGCTTTGCCGTACGCTCCCGCGTCAAGATAAAAATGCCTGCTCCCTTGGTGCCCACCGCCAAATCTCCGTTTGCGGAGCGGGAAAAGCACCGTACGGCGCTGGCGCCGAACAGGCTGCTGACAGCGCCAAAGTCAAATGGGCGCGGAGACAACTGCCAGATGCCCTGCATGTCGGACCCCACCCAGATAATCCGCTGGCTGCCGCAGCAGACCGACAAGACGGGGACGTCCGGCAGAATGAGGGTGAGGCTGCCGTCCAGAGGCGCATACCGGTAAAGCCCCTCTCCGGTTCCCAGGTATTGGTATGTGCCATCTGTAGCGGCAGCCCGGATGGGGCCGATATTCCAGCTATTAGCAGTCTTGGTTCCCAGTAAGTGATAGGAACGGTCATCCTGTACCCAGAAGTGGTCTTTTTCGGTATCGTAAAAGAAAAAGCGGATACCGGTCTCCCGGACAATACCGTTGCAGTATAGGTTCCCCTCGTCGGAGAGCACCCACACGCGCCGGGCTTTGTCCATGACGGCTTGCAGCACGCGCCGGCCCGGTGGCGGTGCCGTGCGCGTGAAACTGCCGTTTGCATGATAGTGGAACACGCCATGTCCGCTCACGACACAGCCAATCTCTCCATCCGGAGAAGTAAGCAGGTGAAAGCTGAATTCAGAAACGGCCGTCCCGTGCATGGAACCGGAGAAATAGCGCCGGAAAAGCCCCTCTTGGGCAGAAAAACTGTTCACGCCGCGGTCCGTGGCAATCCACAGTGTCCCATCCGCCGACTGTGCCATTTGTCGGATGACATTGTTGTCAAGGGAGGTGCTGTCCCCAGGGGCGGGGAGATAAACATGAAAGTCCTGTCCGTTGTAGCTGTTAAGACCGTCCCAAGTGCCAAACCAAAGGAGTCCGCTGCGGTCTTGGAACACCATGTTAACGGAACTGTTGCTTAGCCCGTCCGTATTGGTGATGTTCCGGATGCGGTATTCCTGTGCTCTGAGGGGTGCAAAAAAAGTGTACATCCCCAGTAACACGCATATAATAAGCTTTTTATGCATTTTACCAATTTTTCCGCAAGGTAAACAAAAAAACGCACGATGTCAAATAAGTGTACCAAAATGTTAAAATAGTTTACTTCCTTACACCGTTTTGCAGACTAATTTTGCGGCAGACATTAAAACGAATAGCCATGGATATCGCAAAACGCAACCCTGCCAATCCTATTTTGCGTCCTTCGGACCTCACTCCCTGCATTCCCGGCATGGAGATTACCTGCCTGCTCAACCCCGGCGTGTTCCGCCTGAATGGTAAAACCTGGCTGCTGCTCCGCGTAGCCGAGCGTCCCATCCAGGAAGAAGGCATCATTAGTTTCCCTGTATATAATGAAAAAGGAGAGATTGAGGTGCTTCGCTTTTCCAAAGACGACCCCGCGCTGGATGCTACCGATCCGCGCGTAATAAAATACAAGGGACAGAACTACCTTACGACGCTGTCCTACCTTCGTCCGGTTTGCTCCCTGGACGACGTTCACTTTGTGGAGGACCCGGCCCTGAAACCCATTTTCGGTGAAGGCTTTCAGGAGTCCTTTGGTATTGAAGACTGCCGCGTGGCCACCATGGAAGACGGTTTTTGGCTCACCTTCACGGAGGTTTCTCCCGTGGCTGTAGGCGTAGGTCTCATCCACACCCGTGACTTCAGGGTGTTGGAGCGTGAAGGCATGATTTTTCCGCCGCACAATAAGGACTGCGCCCTCTTTGAAGAGAAGGTTGGGGATATGTGGTACGCCTTTCATCGTCCCAGCAGCCCGGAACTGGGCGGCAACTATATCTGGGTGGCGGAATCGCCCGACCGCATCCACTGGGGGCGTCACAAGTGCATTGCCACCACTCGTCCCGGCATGTGGGACAGCGAGCGTGTAGGCGCCGGCGCCGCTCCTATCCGTACAGAGAAGGGCTGGCTGGAGATTTATCATGGCGCCAACAAGGAAAACCGTTACTGCCTTGGTGCCCTCCTGCTGGACCTGAATGATCCTACCAAGGTGCTCGCCCGTAGCGAGGAGCCTATCATGGAGCCTGTCGCCCCGTACGAAAAAACCGGCTTCTTCGGGAATGTGGTTTTCACCAACGGCGGTTACAAGATTGATGAAGACACCGTGCGCATCTTCTATGGCGCCTCCGACGAGGTTATCTGCAGTGCCGAGTTCTCTATCCGTGAAATTCTCAAATCCCTGAACGTATAAATGAAAGCACTTGGCGAATTTGCGTACTTTAAGACGCAGTCCAAAACTATCCGCACCCTGCTGGTCACCAACCTGCTCTTTGCGATGGTGCTCCCGCTCATCGAAATCTTTGCCGGAGCCTATATCATGCGCAATACCGGCAGTCCTTCCTGGGTGGTTATTTACCAGCTGAGCATGTATGTAGGCATCGTGCTGTCGGCCCTGGTGAATGGCCTGCTGCTGCGGTATTTCAAGTCCAGCCAGTTGTACACGTTCGGCATTCTCATATCGGCGGTTTCCCTGATGGTGATGATGTTCATCCGTACGGTTACCCTGCCTATGCTTTGCGCGACCGGTTTCCTCATCGGCCTGTCCACCGGTTTCTTCTGGACCAACCGCTACTTGCTCACACTGTATGCCACCGATGACAACAACCGCAACTATTTCTTTGGCTTTGAGTCGTTCTTCTTTTCCCTGTGGAATATTGTGATTCCCATCCTGGTGGGCGGGTTTCTGGCCCTGATTGACGGAAAAACCATCCTGGGGATGGCCTTCTCCGTGAATACCGGCTATAAGGTAATCACCGTGATGGCGCTTTTGATTGCCATCGCCGCCTGTCTGGTCCTTTCCCGCGGTACCTTCCGTTCGCCGGAGAGTAAGAACTTCTTCTATTTCAAATTCCACCGTTTGTGGAACAAGCTCCTTACCCTGGCCGGACTCAAGGGCATGGTACAGGGCTTCCTGGTAACCGCTCCCGCCATCCTCATCATGAAGTTCATCGGCGGAGAGGGCTCCCTGGGCCTTATTCAGGGCATCGGCGGTGCCGTCACGGCCATCCTGGTGTATGTGCTGGGCCGTGTGGCCAAACCGGAAGACCGCATGAAAATCTTCGGTTTCGGTCTGATTGTGTTCTTTGCGGGCACCCTTTGCAGCGGCATCCTTTTCTCTGCCGCCGGCGTCATCATCTTCATCCTTTGCAAGGTGATGTTCCAGCCCCTGCACGACCTGGCTTACCTCCCTACCATGATGAAGACCATCGATGCGGTATCTAAAATGGAGGGCCGTGACGAGTATACCTATATCATGAGCCACGAGGTGGGCCTGTTCTTCGGCCGCGCCTTTGGCATGGTGCTGTTCATTGTGCTGGCCAGCGCGTTCTCGGAGGACATCGCCCTTCGTTTCGCTCTTCCCATCGTGGGTGGCCTGCAGCTGCTTTCTCTGCCCCTTGCCCAGAATATCATTAAAGAAATTGACGGAAAATGAGACGTTTAAGCTTTGCCATCCTGGGCTTTGCCGCCCTTTCCTGCACGGCTGCATATTACGGTGAGCCTGTTGCCCAGCACAGCATTCCGCGTGTGGAGAAAATGGCCGCCTTCCCGCAGCCGTACAAAATTTTGGACTGGAAGCAGAAAGCCCTGGACTTCGATGCCTATGCCTTCGACTTCAACAGCACGCTTCCCGCCGGTCCGGTAATCTGGCTGGACAGCGCCCGCCGCAATGTGGACCAGGTGACCTTCGGCCTGTACACGGCCATGAAGGACAGCCGCCAGGGACCCCATAACAACAACGGCGAGTTTCACGAGAGTTTGAACATCCTTCACACCCTGCTGGGCGCGGGCCTCAACGGCATTGACAAAACCAAGCAGAACGGCTTCAACTTTGTGAAGATGTCGCAGAACTACTTCAATAGCGACAACGGCTGGAATATTGTCATGAACAACACCTGTCCGGAGGTGGCCCTCCTGGGTGGCGGTTACGGTCGCGACTGGTGGTACGACGTGTATCCCAACATCCTCTTCTACGCTGTGAGCGAGGTCTTTCCCGGGGTCGAGGGCGCCGACCAAATCCTTCACACCGTGGCGGAGCAGTTCGCCGCCGCAGACGAGGTGCTGGACGGCCACTACGACTTCACCTACTTCGATTACGCACAGATGAAAGGCTGCAACAACTGGATTCCCAAGCAGCAGGACGCCGCCGGCGGCCACGCCTGGGTCCTGTATAGCGCCTATCAGAAATATGGTGACGAGCGCTACCTGCAGCGGGCCATATCGGCCATGAAAGCCCTGGATGGCCAGAAAGAAAGTCGTTTCTATGAAATTCTCCTGCCGATGGGTATTTACACCGCCGCTCGCCTGAATGCGGAGCAGGGCTGTCACTTTGACACTGCTAAAATGCTGGATTGGGTGTTCGACGGTTGCACGGCTTCCGACGGACGCACCGGCTGGGGAATTACCGCCGGAAAGTGGGGCGATTATGAAATCAGCGGCCTGCAGGGCAGCCTCATCGACGGTGGAGGCTTCGCCTTCCTGATGAATTCCATCGACGTAGCCTGGCCGTTTGTTCCGCTGGTAAAATACGAGCCGCAGTACGCCCGCAGCATCGGACGCTGGATGCTCAACAATGTGAACAACTGCCGCCTGTTCTTCCCGGACCAGCTGCCGGATTCACTCCAGTGTCTGCCGGGCATGCAGGACTACACCAACTCCATCGTCGCTTACGAAGGCCTCCGTTACGAGGATAATCTTTACGACGTGGAGGCGCACAAGGGCCTGCATCCCATTGCCCTGGGCGACGGTCCCCGCTGGACCGACAAAAACCCGAAGGAGAGCATGTTCAGCCTGTATAGTACAGGTGCAGTAGGTATTTTCGGCGCCATTGTGGAGACCACTGACGTAGAGGGTATCCTCCGTCTCAACTGCAACGCGACGGACTTCTATGCCCGGAAGCCTTTCCCGGTGTATCTGCTGTACAATCCCTTCGGCGTCACCTCTGTCACCTATACGGTAGAAGGCGGCCGAAAAGACCTCTTTGACATTGTATCCCGCACATACCTGGCCAAGGGTGTGAAAAAGAGCACGGTAATCAGCCTGCCTGCCGATGCTTCCGCCGTAGTGGTGGAACTGCCTGCGGGCAGCCGCATCCAGCGGGATCAAAACGGAAATCTGAGTGTAAACAATCACATAATTGCGTATGAAAAAGCTAATTAACATTCTGGTAGGACTGCTCCTCCCGCTTTCCCTCTTTGCGCAGAACAGCGTACGGGGAACGGTGAAGGAAGCCGCCACCGGAGAACCTGTAATCGGCGCCAGCGTGATGGTGCAGGGCACCACAACGGGTACCATTACCGACATCGACGGTGCCTACGTCCTCTCGGGCGTGCCCGCAGGCGCCACCCTCGTGTATGACTGCATCGGCTTCCGGACCGTAAGCGTTCCGGTGGATGGCCGCAGCGTTATTGACATTCTCCTGGAAGAGGACAGCGAATTCCTGGACGAAGTAGTGGTGGTGGGTTATTCCGTGATGAAGCGCCGCGACGTCCTGGGTGCTGTGAGCAAGGTGGGCGGCAAGGAACTTGCCAAAGTGCCGGTATCCTCCGTACAGCAGTCCCTGCAGGGACGTATCGCCGGTGTGAACGTCAGCACCGAGACCGGTGCGCCGGGTGCCGGTGTTTCTGTCCGTGTCCGTGGTACCGGTTCCATCTCCTCCAGCAACGAACCGTTGTACATTGTCGATGGTATCCCGGTGGAAGGGGCCTTGAACACCCTCGCAGCCAGCGATATCGACGAAATCACCGTCCTGAAGGACGCCTCCTCCGCGGCCATTTATGGCTCCCGCGCTACCAATGGTGTTGTACTCATCACCACCAAAAGCGGTAAGGAAGGCACTGCCAAGGTTTCCTATAACATGCAGGCCGGCGTACAGTTCCACGGCGCCCTGCCCAAGATGACCAACACCGAGCAGTACATTTCCCTGTACAACGAGGCTACGCGTAACGACAATGCCGCCTCTGCCATTCAGCGTCAGTTCATTGAAGGGGAGTACCTGAAAGACTTTGCGAATGTGAACCACCTGGAACAGATTTTCCGCGTGGCTCCCATCCACCAGCACGAGTTGTCCGTGAGCGGCGGTACGGCCAAGACCCAGTATCTGGTGTCGGCCTCCTACTTTGACCAGCAAGGTATTATCCGCCATTCCAGCTACAACCGCGCCAATATCCGCGCCAGCGTGAATTCCCAGGTGAAGGAGTGGCTCAAGGTGGGTCTCAATGTGACGGGCTCCCTGTCCAACAACCGCCTGCTGGCCAGCTCCGGTGACGGTTATAACAATGACCAGGGCGGCTCTGTAGTTCGCTACGCCTTGTTCCGCAACCCGGCCATCCCCGTCTATGACCAAAATGGCAATTACGTGGATTCCCCGTCCGAGTACTATGGCAATGCCTTGTACAACTCTTTCTTCGGCAATGGTTACAGCCCGGAAGGCCTGGCGGAATATACGGACCGTACCAACAAGACAAAGACCCTTCTGGCAACCGGTAATATCCAGATTAACTTTACCAAGAACATTTTCTGGAAGACTACCTTGGGCGTGGATTTCCGCACCAACGACTTCCGCCTGTTCAACCGCACCTGGGGTACCGAGAATCGAATCAATTCCACCAACGGTCTCACCGTGCGCACCAACCAGAATCTCAACTGGACGGTGAACAGCACCTTCAATCACCTGATGGACTTTGGCGAGCACCACGTTTCCTACCTGGTGGGCGTAGAGGCTATCAAGAACAGTGAGACGGTCATCGCCGCCAGCAACGAGGCTTTTGCCGGCAACGATCCCGACCTGTTGTATATCGGCCTGGGACAGGGTGCCCTGAACGCCAATAACGGTGCGGCCGGTTCGGCTCTCCTTTCCTTCTTTGCCAGCGCCAACTACAACTTCGGAAGCCGCTATTACGTGTCCGGCATCCTGCGTGAGGATGGTTCCTCCCGCTTCAGCCCGGGTCATCGCTGGGGAACTTTCTACTCCGTTTCCGCCGGTTGGAATGCCGACCAGGAAGCCTTCCTGAAGGATGTCCGCTGGCTCAGCAAACTGAAACTCCGTGTAGGTTACGGTGCCATCGGCAACCAGAATATCGGCCTGTATGCCTATGCCGACCGTTACTCCGGCAAATACTATTATAACATTGGTGGTGGCGCTGTGGATGGTTACGCACAGACCACCCTGGGCAATGAGAACCTCAAGTGGGAAACCTCCCGCCAGTTCAATGCCGGTATCGACCTGGAAGTGCTGGACGGAAGCCTCGGGGCTTCGGTGGATTACTATTACAAAGTGACCAGCGACATGCTGGTGCAGGAATCCCTACCCGCTTCTGTCGGTCACACCGCCACGCCGTGGATCAATAATGGCAGCGTGCTCAACACCGGTGTCGACCTGGAACTGTACTATCGCAAGCAGTGGGGCGACTGGGGGTTGGATGTCACCTGGAACGGCGGCTATCTGCACAACCGTGTCCTCAGCCTGGTGTCACCCATGTACGGCGGCCTGGTGAACGACAAGGTGTACGCTACCCGTACGGAGGTGGGCCAGCCTATCGGCTCCTTCTATATGTACAAGATGGAGGGTATTTTCCAGAACGAGAGTGAAATCCTCCTGGCTGCTTACCAGGGCGACAACACCAAGCCCGGAGACGTCCGCTACGCCGACATCAACGAAGACGGAATCATTGACGACCGTGACCGCACCTTCGTGGGCAGCGCCATTCCTAAGTTTACCACCGGTCTCAACCTGTCGGCCAACTGGAGAAACTTCGACCTTTCCCTGTTCTTCCAGGGCGCCTTTGGCCAAAAGATTTACATCCAGTATCTGAACGACTCTGAAGGCTTCTACAGGGGCTTCCCTACAACGCTGCGGTATTTCAACGAGCATTGGACGGAGAACAACCCGTCCACCACGCAGCCCCGTGCCGCCTGGGGCGCCACCCAGAACCGCAAGGTGTCTACGCGCTTCCTGGAAGACGGCTCCTACCTGCGTTTGAAGAACATCCAGTTTGGCTACACCCTGCCGTTGCCGGAGAAGGCTAAAATCTCCAACCTGAGATTCTACGTTTCGGCTTCCAACCTCTTCACCATCACCCGATACAGCGGCCTGGATCCGGAAATGACAGTCAATGCCAACTCCACCTCCGAAGGCGACCGCGCCAACGGTATCGACTGGGGTAATTACCCGGTGGCCAAGAGCGTAACATTTGGTCTTAACTTAACATTCTAAGTCCATGAAAGCGAGAATTATCTTACTGGCTGCGGTCGTCCTTACCACCGCTTCCTGCGAAAAGTTCCTGAACGAGGGCCTCAAGGGCGCTTACTCATCCGAGAACTATTATACATCGGCCAGCAAGGCGGAGATGGCGGTAAACGCTATCTACAACTCCTTGTACGACAATAACCTGTGGATGTTCGGCGACGTGGCCTCCGACGACTCCGTGAAAGGCGGCGACGATGGCGATCAGCCCCAGATCAACGAGATGGACGAGCTCAACGCCACCACCGACAACGGTTCTGTGGCCGTGTTCTGGCAGGATACCTACGAGACCATCAACCGCGCCAACAACGTGATTGCCAATATTCCCGGCATGAAGCTGGATGCCGCCCTGGAAGCCCGCCTGCTGGGTGAAGCCAAGTTCCTCCGCGCGTATTCTTACTTCAATCTGGTGAACATCTTCGGCTCCGTTCCCCTGAAGACCAAGCCGCAGAATACCTCGGAAAACATTCATGTGGGCCTAAGCTCAGTAGCGGATATCTACGCCCGGATTGACGAGGACCTCACCGATGCAGCCGCCGGTCTCAACCAGAACAAGAACGGCCGGGCTACCAAAGGCGCCGCATATGCCCTCCTGGCCAAGAGTAAAGTGTTCCAGCAGAAATGGACAGAGGCTCTTGCTGCTATTGACGCGTTTGAAGCGCTTAACGATTACAGCCTGGAACCTGAATATGCCGACCTCTTCTGTAGCGGCGCTGAAGCCAGCACAGAATGCGTTTTCGCCATCCGCTACCTCAGCAGTACTACCGCCAATCGCGGTAACAACCTGAACGTGTGGTTTTCCCCGGCTGTCGAAGAAGGCGGCTATCACTTCAACCAGCCCACCCAGTCGTTTGTGGATTGCTTCAACGAGACCACTGTGCTGGGGGATACCGACCCGCGCCTGGATGCTTCCATCGGCCGTGACGGTGAGCCCTGGTTCAACGGAACCGTCTTTGACGAGTCCTGGGGCAATGTGACCGGATACCTGGTGAAAAAGTACAATGAAGACAAAGTGGAAGGTGTGGCCAAGAGCCTGAGTGTCATTCCCCAGCACCGCATCCGTTATGCGGAGGTGCTGCTCCTGAAGGCCGAGGCCCTTAATGAAGCGTCGGCTGCCAATGTCGCCGCTGCTGCGGCTGCCTTGGACGAGGTCCGCGACCGCGCCCATCTGGCGGGAACTACGGCCGCTACGCAGTCGGCCCTGAGGAATGCTATCCGCGTGGAGCGCCGCCGTGAACTGGGCTTTGAATTCCATCGTTTCTTTGACGTGATGCGCTACGGGAAAGACTATGCCGTTGATGCCTTGGGCAGCGCCGCCTGGCCTTCCGACCGCTACTATTTCCCTATTCCGCAGTCTGAGACCGACGCCAACGCCGCGTTGAAAAAATAGCCTACTAAACCAAACCAAATAACAGTATCAACCTTTTTAAACCAAAAACAAATGAAAAAGTTTATTGCACTTTTCGTGGCTGCAGTCGCCATTCTGGCAGTTTCCTGCAAAAAGAATGACACACCCTCCAAGCCCAGCGTAGACCTCACCGAGATCAACGCCCTCATCTCCCAGTGCGAGACCCTGGTCAATGGCGCTACTACCGCCAAGTATCCGCAGGCCTCCATCGACGCATTCAAGAAAGTGATCGCCGACGTGAAGACCGCTGCCGCCAGCGCCCAGACCCAGGCCGCTGTGACCAGCCTCATCACCCGTCTGAATGACGCCAAGAAAACCTTCGAGGAGTCTGCCGTAGATGCCATCAAGGCCGATTCCATCATCTTCGCCCTCAGCTTTGACGAAGGAGAGGGTACTGAGCTGAAGACTACCGGCAAGTACACCTGGACAGCTACCCTCGAGGAAGGTGCCGAGGAACTCTTCCCGGATACCAAACTCCCCGAGTTTGTAAACGGTAAGGTTGGCAAGGCCCTGCACTTTGCAGACGCTTCCCATCTGTCCATCGCCGACTATGTTCCCAGCGCCCTCACCGGCATCAAGGCCCTGTCCATCTCCTGCTGGGTGAAGCCCGATGAACTCCGTGCTTCCAACTACATCATCTCCCTCCAGAGCTGGCATGTTTGGAAATTCCAGACCCAGGATGGCGGCAAGCCTTTCCTCACCCTGGCTACCGACAAGGGTATCACTGACATGGATAACGAGACCGACGGTTCTGTCGAGGTTGGCAAATGGGCTCACCTGGTAGTTACCTGGACCAACGAGACCGGTGACATCAACATGTATGTCAACGGCGCCCTCACCAAGACCTGGACCGGTACCGACCACGAGGGCAAGCATGGAAAGGGTTCCGTTATCGCCAGCCTCAGCCAGGAGAACGTAGAGCTGGCCATCGGCTCCGACGAGACCATCAACATGAAGCGCGGTCCCGAAAACGCTGAAATCAGCGCTTGGGATGCCTACTTCCATGGTGCTATCGATGAACTGGCCGTGTACAACGTGGCTCTGAGCCAGGGTCAGGTGACCAAACTGTACAACGATCAGAAGTAAATCCACCTTTAAGCAGGCGGTGGCTGACCCTGCCGCCTGCTTCCAATA
>Ga0247611_10004437_pt1 | contig 19436 bp, 43 predicted proteins | sample 177DNAGHGhighgp2_FD_192422 | JGI IMG/M metagenome (GOLD analysis project Ga0247611, IMG submission 192422) | Sheep rumen microbial communities from Palmerston North, Manawatu-Wanganui, New Zealand - 1770 DNA GHGhigh gp2 | ecosystem: Host-associated > Mammals > Digestive system > Stomach > Rumen...
CTTTAAAAACTCAAAGTGGCGACTGGAGTATAGGGGCATATTCATTAGATAATAAATTAAGAGCAATTTATATTTCTGATGAAGATTATGAAGAAAGTGCTTGGAGTAATAGAGTAACAGTTACCTTTCCGTCATCTAGTGGAACTCTTGCCTTAACAAATCAACTACCTGAAGAAGGTTCAAACAGCAACGGGAATTATATTAAGTTTGCTGATGGAACAATGATATGTTGGGTTAAAAAAACAATAACAACTGAAATAAACAAACAGTGGGGAGTTTTATACGAAAGTAGTACATCAATAAATTTAGGAAATTATCCTGCAGCATTTATTAGTACACCATCAATAACGGCAACAATTAATTCATCAAGAGCAGCATTTATAGAAAATGTATACAATTCGAGTTCAACTGCGTGGGGAATTACATATTTGGTAAGACCAATGTCTACCGTTTCTCAAAGTTATGATATTACATTAATGGCAATAGGAAAATGGAAATAGGAGGAAATTATGAAAAAGAATTTTAAAAAATGGTTAAAATGTGCAGGAGTAAGAGCAATAAAAACAATAGCACAAACAGCAGCTTCTACAATAGGAATGAGCGTAGTAATGAGTGAAGTAAATTGGTTGTTAGTTTTAAGTTCAAGTTTATTAGCTGGTATTTTATCTTTACTAACAAGTATTGCAGGTATTCCTGAGGTAGATGAAAAAGAAGAAGAAAAATAGAGGAGAAAATTATGAGCGATGACTTAATTAAAGAAAAATTTGATAATCATGAAGAAAGAATAACATCATTGGAACATAGCACAAAAGTATTAGAAACAATGAATTATAGATTAGGACAAATGGAAACAACCATGAAATCAATGAATGGGAAAATAGAAACAACTATTAAATCTATTAATGATGCTAAATATAGTAACGAATCAGAAAAGGGTAAAAAGTGGGATAAATTGATAGATTACTTATTTTACTTCTTTGTAGCTATAATATTAGGTTATGTCGCTTATAAATTAGGCATTAAAAAGTAGGTGATATAGTATGATTAAAACATATAAATACAATAACAAAACACAATTAACAAAACATTTCAAAGTAAATGAATTTAAATGTAAATGTGGCAAGAATCACGAAATTAAAATAGATAGTAATTTATGTCCATTACTTGAAAAGGTCATGAAAAAGTTAAATGCTAAAGCAGGTAATATCAATTCTGGATATAGATGTAAAGCACATGATAAAGCAGTAGGTGGTGCAGGGAGTGGATCACATGTATTAGGTTATGCATGTGATATATGGTTTAAAGATCAAGATAATAAAGCAATTCCATCTGATAAAGTTTGTATGGCATTAGAAGATTTAGGACACAAATATGGTGTAGGATATAGATGTGGTAATTCAAGTGTTAAAAGTGGTTTAATTCATATTGATACTAGACCTAGAAAATGGTATGGTGATGAACATTATTCAATGTCATTAACAATCAAATCATTTAAAGCACCTAGTGATGGTAAAACAGGACATACTAAATATTTAACATATATATATAAACCAAAAACAAAGACTGTTACAGCAAGTGTATTAAATGTTAGAAATGATAAGTCAACAAAAGGTAAAGTAGTAGGAACATTAAAAAAAGGAACTAAAGTTAAAGTATATTATACTGAAAGTGGTTGGTCTAAAATTGGTGTTAATAAATGGATAAGTAATCAATATTTGAAATAACATTATAACAGTGTTAATATTATCTTAGAGGAGATAATATGAAATGGAAATATGGTAATCAAATTGTTAAGATATTAATTGGTAAAAAAAATGAAAGGAAAGAAAATTCAAATTTACCAAGTGAAAAAGAAATATTGCTGAATTTTATTAAGAATTTTAATTATGATTTAAAGATAGTTAGTAATAGTGCTAACTATACAACAGTGCAATATCATGATCTTGATTTGCTTAGATTAAAATATGGAACTCTAGCAAAATGGATAGAAGTATGTATGCCTACTGAAATAAAAAAGAAATATATTAATAATCCATTATTTGAAATGGAAAAAAACAAAAATAGGGTTTTCTGGAAGGCAAAAATAGAAAAGACAGAAGATCTAAATTATTTTATAGATATAATTAATGAAAATTTAATAATTAGAGAGAAAAAAGACTAGGAGAAATCCTAGTCTTTTTTATTTGACAAAAAAATAATTAATCCTTATAATATCTCAATTTTGTGGGAGGGTATATGAAAACAATGGAATATTATTTTGATTATACAAACGAAGCTTATAACTATATAATGGCAAGTAACATATTAAGAAATAGAGATAAAAACATATTAAAAGATTTAGTAAATGGGGTTAAAACAAAAGAAATAGCAATTAATAATAAATGTTCTTATAGAACTATTTGTACCAGAAGAAAAGAAATATATCAAAAGACTAAACAATTTATGTAATTTTGCATAACTTTTCATAAAATTGCATAAAATATTTGTTTATTTATTATACTTTTTATGTATCATAAGAACCACAAGTGCAAAAAAATGATATAATTATGAAACTTTTATATTAAATAATATTGGTACTATATAGATGGTGGTTGAATATGAAAGAAGATTTAGCAATTAAACAATTATATAATGACTTTATAATTAAGGTTACTTTAACTGATAATGAAAAAGATATTTTAGATAGGTATATTAAGGGAGATACATATGTTAAAATGTCTATTGATACAAAACAAAGTTACAGTAATATAGCAAGAACTATAAATGATTTAAAATATAAATATGATATTTATAAAAGATTAGAGTTGATTAAATTAAACTTATTAATGAAAAAATAAAGACATAAACTTGAAAGTTTATGTCTTTTTTATTTTGCAATAATAAAAATGAAAGGAGAAATACTAAAGTTATTTTAAAACAATAATTAAGGTATTTCTTTTTTCATTATTTAGGAGGAAATATGTATAACAATGCTTATTATAATCCACAATTAAACATTGATAGGATTAATAATCAGATTGCTGAACTAGAAAAATTAAAAAGTCAGATTCAGCAACCACAACCTACAAACTTAACACAAAACTTTCAATTAGCACCACCTAATCACGAAATAATTAAATATGCTAATTCAATGGATGAAGTAACAAAGTTTATGGTTATAGGAGATACACCATTCTTTAGTAGAGATATGAGTGTTGTATGGATTAAAAATGCTAAAGGGGAAATAAAAACCTATGAACTTAATGAAATAGTTTCTAAAGATGATAAAGACATTAAAATAGACTTTTTAATGACACAAATAGAGGAATTAAAGAAAGGAATTAAACAATATGAATCCAAAACAATTATTAATGAACCAATTACAGAACCAGTTGAAAGCGAAGAATCCTCAAATGTTTCAACAGTTTCAAAATCTAATAAAAAATCAAGATGATCCTAAAAAAATAATAAATGATATGACTAAAGGATATACTCCAGATCAAATTAAAAACTTTATGAGTTTTGCTAATGGTTTTGGTATATCTAATGAACAATTAAATAGTTTCGGTATTAAGGTTAAGTAACCTTAGTATAGATTAAAGAAAGGAGGACATTATGAATAATGGTATTCAACCAACAGTAGAACTAGCTACTAACAATGGTAATGGTTTCTATCCATATCCAGTATATCCAATGATGGGTGGTTCTGGATTTGGTGGTAATAGTGGTTTTCTAGGTAATGATGGATGGATTGTTTTACTTTTATTATTAGCATTCTCTGGTAACTGGGGTGGTAATGGTAATGGTGGATTCTTTGGTGGTAATAGTTTTGATAATGGTTATGCATGGTTATCAAATGGTCAAAAAGACATTATGAATAATACTAATAATGGTTTTGATACATTACATTTAAGTAACCAATTAGAATCAACACAAAGTTCTTTAGCAGCTTTAAGTAATCAGTTATGTTCATGTTGTAGTGATATTAATTCAAACATAGCAAATAATTTCTATACAAGTGAAGTAGCTGCATGTAATAGACAAATAGCAGGCATGAATCAAGACTTTACAAACCAATTAAATCTACAAAATAATCTAAACCAATTAGGTTCAAGATTTGATTCATGTTGCTGTGAAAATCGTTTAGGACTTGCTAACTTAGGTGCTGATATTGCTAGAGAAGCATGTGCAACTAGAACAAGTGATACACAAAACACTCAAACATTATTAACAGCAATTACTGGTGGCATTCAGTCTATTAAAGATCAAATTTGTCAAGATAAGATAGATGAGAAAAATGATACTATCGCACAATTAAGACAAGAACTTTTATACTCTAGAGGTCAAGCATCTCAAGTTCAACAAACAGCTGATATAAGAGCTAACAATGCAACAGTAGCAAATCAACTCGTTTCTGAACTTCGTTCCTGCCCAATTCCAGCAATGCCAGTATATGGAAATCAAGAGATTTTTAGATGCCCTAACAACAATGGTTGTGGATGCAATGGATATGGTTATGGAACTAATATAATTTAATAGCATAGAGTAGATTACTACTAACTCGATTACGAGAACTTGCTAACATTTTCCCTATGAGGGGAAAACGATAAGAGAATAGGCAAGTCCTATTCTTTTTTATAACAACTAAGAAAGGAGAAAAATATGATACAAACATTACAAAATACACTAGAGATATTAACAAGCAATATAGATAATATAAACTTTGATACAGTAGATTTAAAAAGTAGGACGGCTAATTGTTACGGTTGGTTACAATATATGCCAGGTGGCAGTGATTTCACAATCATTGGTGGTGGTTTATTTGAAGTAACTTTTAATGCTAATGTAACCAGTGATACAGCAGGTATCGTAGCATTAGCTTTAAAGACTGGAACTGGTACTGATGTTGAAGGTACTGAAATGAATGCAGAAATAACTACTCCAGGAAATTATGTAAATATTTCATTTACAAAATTAATAAGATTATGTCCAAGAGTTAATCAAGTATTGGCAGTAGGTTCTTTACCAGCAACTATTACTGGAACAACTACACCAGTTTCAACAGAAACTGAAATTCCAGTTATTAAAGATGCAAATCTTATAATCAAAAAGCTAGCATAATGAGAAATAATATCATTGATATTGAATCATTAATCTTACAATTATTAAGTTTACAAATATTATTTAAAGACTACAATAACTCTGATTTAATGCAAGAATTACAAAATCAAGATGAAATGTATTTAAAAAAGATAATTGAACAAAATAACAAGATTATTGACTTGTTAGAAGGGAGTAACAAATGATAGAAGAAATTGATGCAAAATTAAAAGAAGAAGCTAATAAATTAATCGCAAAAAAGACTTTAACAAAAGATGATATTCTAGTTTTAATACAAATAAAAAATGAGTTTAAGTTTGTTGAAGAATTAAAAAAAATGATTGATTTTGCTTCATAGAAGGGAAGTGAAGATAGTGGAAGAAAGAGTAATTGAAAAGGTTGAAGAACCTATAAAGCAAATATTAGATCAAGGCATTGATTTAAACAATGTAGAATACCTATATAAATTAAGTAAAATTAAACATATGGCAAAGGAGGATAAAGAAATGAATATGGAATATAGAAACTATGGAAATTATGGTGGAAGGCAACCAGGATATGATAGTTATGGTAGATATTATGGAAATTATAGTAACTATAATGAAAGAGCATATGGTAGACAAGGTCGAGATATGAAATATCGTGGAGATGATGAAATAGATAGAATGTCTATGGAATATGGAAGATACCAAGAAAATAGAAATAGATATGGTGCTGCAGATCAAGAAACAGATAAATCATTTCATTATATGGTTAAATCATTAGAAGATTTTATCAGAGTATTATATGAAGAAGCTGAAACACCTCAACAAAAACAAGAATTAATGCAAACACTTCAAAATTCAATGAGATAATATGTATAAGTTTTATAATGCAAATCCAGTAAATAAGTTTGAAGATGACTGTGTTATAAGAGCTATAAGTTGTGCTACTGGCAAATCATGGGATTATGTCTATGATTATTTAAGTGATATAGCACAATATGAAGGCACATTATTTGATAAAAGAGAGTTTGTGATAAATTACCTAGATAGAACATTTCATCGTTTAAATGGCATTTATGGCACGATAGGCGAGGTGTCTGGAATGTTTCCTAATAATACATTAATTATAAGTACAAGAGGTCATTTGGTTTGTAGTAAGGGAAAAACCATATATGACACCTTTGATTCACGATTAAAACAAGCAGAATATGTATGGCTAGTTGACTAACATATTCTGTTTTTTTATTGACAATTTAACATTATTGTATATAATACAACAACTTGAAAAAGGGGGTGCGAAAAGATGAATTGTATGATTACATACCAAAAAAGAAATGGAGATATCTTTTTTCGAGCTAGAAAATCGGCAATAGGATTAAGTATTGGCGATGAAACATCTATGGGGTGGAAAGTAATTGACATACATTATTTATACGAAGGTAATTATTATACAATAAATGATTATAAACAAATAAGAAGATACAAAAAAATAAAACCAAAAAAAGACAAAAAGTTTGTAAAATATTTAATAAGACAGTTAAACAAATTATTATAATATGTAAACTTAAAAATAAATTTTAATAATTTATGTTGACTTTATTTTTAAATAATGTTAAGTTGATAATGAAAGGTAGATTGCAAGATGAATGATCTACTTTATAGTGAACGATAATAACTTAACATAATATATATTATTATACAGTTAGGCAACTTAACATAATTTAATTTTACAATATTTGAATCGTTTTTTATAAAGTAAGAGAAACCAACTTGCACATTTGCAGGTTGGTTTTTTTATTTGTAATCCTACCTAAAGAGAGGAGTTTAGATGGAATCAAAAGTAATATTATTTCCTAACTTACGAGCTGAAATGATAAGACATGGTAATACACAATTAACATTGATGAAATTATTAGGATTATCAAGAGCAGGAATTAGTAAGAAGTTAAATGGAAAAAGTGAATTTACAAAAAAAGAAATAGACATCATTTTAGATTATTACAAAAAGAAATATGAAGAATTATTCAAGTAGGAGGATTTAATGAAAGGGTATGATTTTGAGGTTTTGGTTGATGAGATAAATAACAATAAACTAGAGGCACAAAAAAGGGGTATTGTTGAACAAAAAAAGCAAAAGAAATATAAGTTAAGAACATGGGTAAAAGTTGCTTTATGGACTATATTTGTTGCTTTTATATCAATAGCAATTTACCAATTATTTACAATTTCTAAACACTACATAACACCAGTAGGATCATATCAATGTAGAGGTGGATTAATAAAAGTATGTTCTGGGAATGATGAAGTAGCTGATTACTTAGGAGTTTAATATGGGTTCTATTTATAAAACTGATGAAATAGTAAGAAGATTACTTATTGATAAACCTGAAACAAGAGATGATGACTATTATTTATTATATGAGTATTTAAAAGATGTTAATCCACAATTAAAAGATAAGCCACTTGGAGAAGTATTAATGTTTCATAAATGGTATGGACTTCCATCATTAGAAACTATAACGAGAGCAAGAAGAAGAAATCAAGCTAAATATAAAGAGTTAAAGAGTAAAAAGGAAATTGAGAAATTAAGAAAAAAGCAAGAAGAAAACTTTGTTTTCTATTCTAAAAATTAGGAGGACACATGAATAATGAAAAAGAAAAACCTAATTATTATTCTATGATACCAGCAAATGTAAGATACGATACTGATTTAACACCAACAGCAAAACTATTATATTCAGAGATTACAGCATTATCTAATAAAATTGGAACATGTTTTGCAAGAGATAAATATTTTGCTGATATATATGATGTATCAGATCGTGTAATAAGAAAATATTTAAAACAATTAAAAGATAAAAAGTATATAGAAATAGAATATGAATACGAAGGAAATACAAAGAAGATTAAACAACGAAAAATAAGCATAATTAGTATGGAACAAAAGTTCCACATATATGGAACAAATGTTCCAGAAGATACGGAACAAAAGTTCCACACCTATATAGATAATAATAAATATATTAATAATAAAAAAGAAAATTTAAAAAGAAAAGTTTTAGATAATAATAATTTATCTTTAAAAATTAAAGATAGTTTAATTGAATGGTTAAACTATAAAAATTATAACTACAAAGAAATAGGATTAACTAAATTAATTAGTCAAGTAGAAAATTGCTTAAAGAATTATACAGAAGATGAAGTGATAGAGGTAATAGATAAATCAATGGCGAGTAATTATCAAGGTATTGTCTTTGAAAAACTTAATAATAAAACTAAGAAAAATAAATACCAACCAACCGTAACTAAAAGTGATGATGGAGTATTTCATATAGAATGAATTATGATGATGATTTTTTATTAGCTGAAATTATTATTGAAGATTTTTCTAAAAGAGTTACATTATTAAGATTACCTTTAAATTGTTTCTATGCACCGATTGGTAATTTATTAAAAGAATGTCTGGAATCATATAAAAAAAATAATGCTATTGATTTAAGAGATTTAAGTGAAACATCAAGAAAACAGTACATTGAATTATACACTGCACACTCAATAGAGATATATAACTGGAAAGAGTTATTTCCATATTATGAAGAAAGAATATTTAATAGATACAAACAAGATGTAATAAAGAAATTATCTACACAATTACAAAATGGTTTAGTTGAATATAAAGACTTTGTAAAAAAGATTAACGATATTAACAATTATGATCTATCCAATACATTAACTACATTTAAATCAATATCCGAATTACCTTTAGATGAAAAAGAAAAAATTTATGTTAAATCTGGTGCAGCACAAATGGATGGTCAAATAAGAGGATTTGCATTAGGCGAATTATCTATTTGGAGTGGTGGTAATGCAAGTGCTAAATCAACATTTATGAATCAATTAGCATTAGAAGCTATTAATCAAAATTTTAATGTTGCAATATATTCAGGAGAATTACAATCAGATAGATTAATTAGTTGGATAACAAGACAAGCATGTAGACCAGAAGATGTAGTTAAAGTTAATGGTTTCTTTAAACCAAAAGATGAAGCCAAATCAAAGATATTAAATTGGTTAGATAACAAGTTATTTATTTATGAGAATGCATATGGTAATAAAGCAAAATCAATCATACAAAGTATTAGAAACTGTATTGAAAAAAGAAATATAAAAGTAGTTATAATTGATAACCTAATGTCATTAGATATGAATGAATATAGTGAAAATAAATACGATTCACAAAGTTTATTAGTTAAAGAATTAAGTGATTTAGCAAAAGAATATAAAGTACATATACATTTTGTATGCCATCCAAGGAAATCATTAAACTTTTTAAGAAAAGTTGATATATCAGGAACTGGAGATTTAACTAATGTAGCTGACAATGTATTTATAATGCATAGAGTTAATAATGACTTTAAAAAAGCAACACAAGATATGTTTGGATGGACAAAAGATCATGAATTATATAAATATACTAACATTATTGAAATATGTAAGAACAGGGAGTTTGGTGTTCAAGATTCATTTATTGGATTATATTTTATAAATGAAAATAGAAGATTAATAAACATTGAAGGTCAATGTAAGGCTTATCAATGGGAAAGTGCGAGGTAAGATATGGAAAAAGAATTAACTGAATTATTAGATGATAAAATTAATGGTTTTAAAAAAATAGAAAATTTATTATCTCAACATGTTACAGATACATTATCAGAAGAAATTATGAATATAGTTTGTGAGTTAGTTAATACTCAAAAACACATAGATAATATTTTAATTAAAGCCGAGAATGAACAAATAGAGGTCTTATAATGGCAAGAAGAATAAAATATCCAATATCTAAAAAGAAACCAGGACAGAAACAAGTTTTACCTATTAAAGACTATAAAATTATAAACAAGATATATGATTATTGGATTCACGAAATGGAACATGCAAAATCTGATATTAAGAAATATCAGGCACATAGAAATTACATATTATTCTTAATAGGTTTTAATACAGCATTTAGAGCAGAAGATTTATTGCAGCTAAGAGTATGTGATGTAGAAAAAGGTTATGTATCAATTAAAGAGAATAAGACTGGTAAAATGCAAAATTTTAAGATGAATGCATTATTACACACTCAAATAATGAACTATATAGAAGCATATGATCTGAAACAACATGATTATTTATTTATGGGGCAGCAAAAGAAAGTTACATATAAAGGTGTAACACAAGATATTATTTATCCAATAACAAAACAAAACATATTAATTGGAGTAATTCCAAAAGTAATAAAAGCATGTGGTATTACATTTCCATTTGGCTTACATAGTTTAAGAAAAACATTTGGTTATCAATACATAATCAATGGTGGTAATCCAATGACATTAATGAAAATGTATAATCATTCAGATGTAGGTGTAACAATGAGATATGTTATGTGGGATATGGATGATGTAGAGAAAGAAAGAGAATCAATATTTATTGGAAAAAAGGTAAAATAACGAAAAATAAAATAATGGTTAAAGATTTTATCAACAATGAATATATGAAAACTAATAATAATAAAGAAAAAGTATAAAAAAGTTATGCTAGTAAAACTTTGTTAGTTTTATGGAGTATAACAAAGATTTAGGAGGATGAATGAGTTTAAAAGAATTATCAAATTATTATTTTATTAAACAAGAAATATTAGAAATAAATGAAAAAATAAAATCTCTTGAATTAACATTAATAAAATCTACTAAGTTTGATGAAAACAAAGTTAATTCTGGAACAACTAATAGTAATCCTACTGAAAAACATGTAGCAATGTTAATCAAATTAAAAGATATGTTACATCAAAAATCTACTAGATTAATTGAAGAACAGTTAAAGATAGAAAAGTATTTATCTGAAATAGATGATGCAGAAGTAAGACTAATAATGAGAAAGAGATTTATAGATTGTAGACAGTGGGATCAAATAGCTGATGAATTAAATTATTCAAGACCAGTTCCTTACTACAAGGTAAGTAATTATTTAAAGAAAAAAGGAGATAAATAATGGAAAAGTATGATAACGATAAAATAAGTGCAATCAGGTGGTTTTTAAGTGGTAAAAAGATAAGAGAACAATTTTGTGATTATCAAAAAAGAGCAATACTTGCAGAATACGAAAGAGAAGATTTAAGAAAAAAGAAAAACGATAAAATTAAAGAACAAAAAGAAGATCTTGATTCTAAATCAATAATGTTAAAGACAAAAGACAATTTATTAAAACAAAGAGATAAAGACATATATGAATTAAATCAGCAAATTAATGATTATAAAGTTAAAGTAGCTGATTTAGATATGAAGATAATTGATCTACAAAATGATGGTTATGAAAAAGATGCTGAAATAAAAACATTAAAAGATGAATTAGAAATAGCATTAAAGAAGATAGCATTTTGTAAATCACACAGTAGATTACCTAATATAGAAGAATTAAAAGCATATACATATGGTAAAAAAGCAGTTCTTAAAAGAATGAAAAGGAGTGATAAATAATGGATTTATGGATTAGAAGTCAAGATAGAGATAGATTTGTAAAAAATTATGCTTATATATATCTTTTTAATCCATGTATGGAAGATGAAGAATATACAATACGGCATATTTATGCTTATATCAATGAAAGTAATCAAGTTTTTTTAGGAGAATATAAAACACAAGAAAGAGCATTAGAAGTATTAGATGAAATACAAAATCATATTGTAAATATTGGTAAGACTTATATAAAAACTAATGAAAATGGAATACCTGATGGTTTATTTCATTATGATAGTTTATACGAAATGCCAGAGGAATAATAATGATAGATGGTCAATTAAATATATTTGATGTACTGTATCCTAAATTTATAATAGATAAACCGATAAGACTTATTGAATTATTTGGAGGTTATGGCTCACAAGCATTGGCATTAAAATATCTAGGTGTTAAATTTGAGCATTGGAAATTATGTGAATGGGCGGTTAAATCGATTCAAGCATACAAAGATATACACTTTCCAAATGATGATACAGATTATAGCGATTTTATACCAAAAGAAAGTTTAATTGAAATTTTATATAATTTAGGAATTTCATCAAACTACAACGAACCAATGACAAAAGAACAAATATCAAGATTAAACGAGAAACAATTAAGAACAATATATAACAATATTCAAGCTACTCATAATTTAGTAAATATACAACAAGTAAAGGGGAGTGATTTAGAGATAACGAATACTGATAAGTATGAATATATACTTACATATTCGTTTCCGTAAATTCATGTCAAGATTTAAGTTTAGCTGGAAAAGGCAAAGGAATGAGCGATACATCTACTCGAAGTGGAATGCTTTGGGAAGTGGAAAGGATACTTAAAGAATGTAAAGAATTAGGACAACTTCCTTCATGTCTTGTTATGGAGAACGTTCCCCAAGTCCATTCTACTGATAATATGTCCGATTTTTCAAAATGGATAAATTCATTAGAGGGAATGGGTTATAGATCATATTGGAAAGATTTAATAGCAACAGACTTTGGGATACCCCAAACACGAAATAGATGTTTTATGATAAGCATATTAGGAGATTATAATTATACATTTCCTAAACCAATACCGTTAAAATTAAAATTAAAAGATATGTTAGAAAATAATGTAGATGAAAAGTATTATATCAAAAACGGAACTTTAAGATGTTTTTTTAATCAAAAAGAAAATGGTTTTCCACGTAGAGAAAGGTTTTTACAAGCATTAGAATTAACAAATAAAAAACAATTAGCTGGAACATTAACAGCATTGCAAGGTGGAAAAGCAACAGATAATCATATATTAGTAAAAGATACTGAAAATTATATTGAATGGTATGAAAAAGGTAAAATAGATATGGATTGTCGTGCTTGGAAAGAAGAAAAAATTATAGGTGCATTAATGACAACAATGAAGAAAAACAAAATATTAAAAACAGATTTAACAATTAGAAACTTAACTCCAAAAGAATGTTTTAGATTAATGGGTGTAAAAGATGAAGATTTTGAAAGATGTGCTAAAAACCAAAGTGATAGTTCACTTTATCATCTCGCAGGGGATAGCATTGCTGTGGACGTCTTGTGTTTTTTGTTCAAGGAAATGCTATGAAAGAGTGTTTTGATTTATTAAAGAAATACAAACACAAATTAACAAGACAACAAATATTAACATTAAAAGGTCAAATAAAAGCAAATGATATAGTAGGATTTAAAAAAGGATTAAGAAATATAATACGGAGTATATATGAAAAAAGAAATGATAAAAGGAATTGAAATCAAATTTAATAAAGAATACAACAATTATTTTATAAGTAAAGTTGCAACAAATAAGATAGATTATAACATATTAATAATTGCATTATTAGAAACAATAAATGATATATGTGGTATATACAATCTTAATACTAATGAACAATTAGAAAAATATATGAAAATGGGTTCAATAGACAATTATTGTGGAGAATATGATATACAACTTAAAGAGAAATTAAAGGAGAAGAAATGAAAATAATAATAGCTCTTTACGATGAAGAAAATATCCCACTAGGATCATTTGATAGATATCAATTAAGAGATTTATTAAAAACAACTAATCATGTGATAAACTGTATTATTTCTAGGATTAAGAAGAAAAAGCAAGATTCAATAAACTATGAAGGGAAAAGATATAAGGCTTATTTATATAAAGCTGACTATTAAAAGGAAGTGATACAAATGAGTAGTAAAGAAAAAATATATTTTGTATTTTTGATTATTACATTATTCATAATTGCTATATGTGGTTGTTTAATTAATGGGAAAAATACAAAAAGTAAAAAACAACAATGTATAAATAAAAATGGAATAATAGTAGAAGATAGAGATGGAAATTATAAAGATTGTATATTAAAAGGAAGTGATAAAGAGTGAAAATAAATGATATAGATTTAGATAGTTTAGATAGACACGAATATATGGCATTAATACAAACATTGATTGATTACTTTTATGTATCTTTTAGTGAAGATTATTTAGAATTAATTAAAGGTAGTGATAGTAATGAATAAAAACATAAAAAATTTAATAAATGCTTTAAATGATTTAAGTAATATGAATAAAGAAAATTTAATAATATTAACTAGTTTACAAGATAATTACATAAAAAAATTATCAAAGATAATTGATAAAGCAATAGAATATATAAATGAACATAAACATTTAAGTTTGTTTGCTGATTGTACTGAACCAGAAGAAGATTGGACTTATGATTTAGAAATAGAAGCAAATGAATTATTAGATATTCTAAAAGGAAGTGATAAAGAATGAATGATGATTTAGTATTTAGCAAAGAAATAGAAAGACATATTCCATATAAAGTTCAAATAGAGATAGAAGGTGTTGACTTGTATATTAATCTTATGAAATTGAATTGTATTCAAAGGTTTATTTTAGGACTATTAGGAATTAAAATAAAAAAATATAAAGGAAGTGATAAAGAGTGAGTGAAGAAAGATTAAAAGAAATAAAAGATAGTATAGATTTTCAAGAAATGATTATTAATAACGATAAAGAATTACAAAAAGCAAGAATACTATTTGATGAAGAAAAAGAACTTTATGAAGAAGTAATAAGATTAAAAGAAGAACTAGAAACTGAAAAAGAACAAAGAGAATACTATCAAGCAATAGTAGAAAGTTGGGAGTGATAAAGAGTGAATATAAATAAACTATTAGAAACAATTAAAGATACAAGTAGAGATTATGTGGGAACTAATGGTTGCTTATATCAAGATATAACAAGAGAAGAGCTTGATTTAATTGTAAAAGAAATAGAAAGATTAAATAATATCATAAATGAATTAGAAGAAGAAATATCAAGACATATAGCATTATGCACTGATGTAACTTTAAATGATATTTTAGAAAAACTAAAAGAGTTAAAGGAGAAAGAATGAAAGAAGATTTATTAAAAATAATTAATCATTATGGAGTATTAACACAATTGAAATATTTTCAAAGTGAAGTATTTGAATTAAATGAAGCAATTATTAACGCAGAATATAGTGGTAGCCAACCATTAGATGAAGAAATAGATCATATTGGTGAAGAAATTGCTGATGTAATGGTAATGTTAAAACAATTTCAATACTATTACAACATTGATGATGAAGAAATAGAAAACATAATGAAAGAGAAAATTAAAAGACAATTAGAAAGAATCGATGAGGAGAATAAATAATGTGTAATTATTGTAATAAACCTAAACAATTTGAAGAAGAAGCTAATAAAATATTAATGGAAAAAGAATTAAAAAATAATGTAGATGTCATAGTAGAAATTGATAAAGGAAAATTATGTGTTTGGGTTGATAATCCAGAATACTATGGAACTGATATTTGTAGTGATGATATAGTATCTAAAAAAATAAAATATTGTCCAATGTGTGGAGATAAACTTTAAAAAGTTTTTATATATTTTTATACACAATCTATGATATATAGTAAAGTGAGGTATGACATGATGATAGATCATGTCTTTTTTTGGAGGTTTAAATGAAAAAGATAATTAACATTGATGGAAAAGATTATACAATGCAAAGTTCTGCATATACACAGTTTGCATATAAGAATTTAACTGGTAGATCATTATTAAAAGATTTGGACAAAATAACAAAATTGTCATCTGAACTAGGCAAAGATTTGTCTATGTTAGATGAAGTAACTGAACCATTATTAGATATTGCATATATAATGATTGAAGAAGCTGATTCAACACAAGCTAACAATAAAGAGGATTTTATAAAAAATATTGAAAGTTTGTATGACGATTATAATTGGGTATTTGATGTTATAGCATTAGCAGTTAATCCCTTATCAAGGCAACTACAGAAAGATATCAACAACAACAAAATCAAATAAAGAGATGGATGAATTTGAGTTAGTTGCCTTAGCAAAGAGAGTAAATATAACATTTGATGATATGAAAAATATGTCGCATGTATCATTAGTAAATATTCTTTTATCAAATGTTGAAGAAGATACAAAACAAGCAACAACAGAAGATATACAAAAATATTTTGGATAGGAGTACAAAATGATAACAGGTAGCAATGTATTTTATATATCTAATTTTAATGTTATAGGTGGTGTAGAAACCTTTTTATATGAAATATGTAAGAAATATCACGAATATGATATAACAGTCATTTATAAAAATGGTGATATCAAACAAATACAAAGAGTTACAAAATATGTAAAGGTATTAAAATATAATAATGAAGTGATAAATTGCAAAAAGTTTTTTTGCAATTATGAAATAGACATAATTAATAAAGTAGAAGCTGATGAAATAATTCAGATAATACATGCAATGTATATAACAAATAAAATAAAACCTAGATTAGATAGTAGAATAACTACATATTTAGCAGTATCTGATATTGCTGCAAAGGAATACGAAGAATTAACAGGAATAAAATGTAAAGTATGTAGAAATCCATTAACTATGTTAGATGATGAAATGGTAGAACCACTAATGCTTATTAGTGCAACAAGACTAACACCTGAAAAAGGAAAAGAAAGAATGGAAATACTTGCAAAAGAATTAGATCGTGCAAATATAGATTACTTATGGTTAGTGTTTACCAACGATGAAAATGCAATAAAGAATCCAAATATTGTATTTATAAAGCCTAAGATAAATGTAAGACCATATATTAAAGCGATAAAAGAACATGGTTATGGTGTACAACTAAGTGATTGTGAAGGAGATTGCTACTTCACTAGAGAATGTGAAGCATTAGGTGTACCACTAATAGTAACACCAGTACCTAGTTTTAAAGAACAAGGATTAATCGAAGGCAAGAATTGTTATTATGTACCTTTTAACATGAAGGATATTGGTGTAGAAAGATTTAAAAAAATCCCTAAATATAATGGATATATAGGGGAAGATAAATGGATCGACAATTTAGTTAAAGATAAATCAAATTATAAGGAGGATAAAATGAAAGTTAAGTTAAGATGTATTAGAAATTATCTTGATGTTGAATTGAAAAGAGATGTAGTTGTAAATGAAGAAATTACTGTCTCAAAAGAAAGAGCAGATCAATTACTAGCAAATCCAAACCACATTGTAGAATTTGTAGAATGTATAGAAGAAAAACCAATTGTAGAAAAAGCAGTTCAACCAACAAAAAAAGTTATTAAAAGAAAAAAATGAGTTATGGAGTAAGAAAGAATTTCTATAATTCAAAACAATGGAAAAGAGTTAAAAATACTATTTGGATAAAACAAAATCTTTTATGTGCTAGATGTCATAAACCTGTATATGTAGATGGAATATCTGATTTTCTACCAAAAGAAAAAAGAAGAACAGGAATAGTTCATCATAAGATATGGTTAGATGATAAGAACATAAATGATGAAAGCATAACTCTTAATGAAGAAAATTTAGAAGGAGTTTGTAAAGAATGCCACGAAAACATACATCATGCTAACATGTCATGTCGAGATGATGTTATGTTTGATGAAAATGGAAATTTAATTAAAGTTAATTTGAATAGTTGAAATAAATCCTTTCTTTGCTACCATTAGTGGTAGCATGTATATACTAACGCATCCTCTTTATTATATTGTTACTGTTAGTGTATACATGGTGCTACTAATTGCACTATGCATTGAAATACTCCTTTATTTTTCAATGGTATAATGTGCAATCTATTAATAGGTTGCATAGAGTAGATAAAGAGAGTTCTTACTAACGTGGTAAGTAGTCGAACCTTTATGGGAAAGAATTTGAAGTGCAACTAGACAATTCTCTGTAAAGGAATGGAATCGAAATTTTATCTATTCTATGGTGCTTATTAATTAGCACCTTATCGTTTACTATGTGTTATCTATTTATAGATAGCACGAAATACATAAGAACTTTAAGTTAGAACTCACTTATGTATTTCGTGATACTTATAAGTATCAATAACAATTGGTATCTGGTAGATATAATCCTAGGATTAACCTCTATATCTACCAGATAAATAATTAGGTATATAGGGGGCTATATCGAGGTTAAAAGAGGTCATTGGGAAACCGATGGTGTGGGGATACAAAAAATGTGCGAAATCGTGCATAACCCCCCTCTTTTCAAAATAAATGGAGGTATTTGTAAAGAATATGAATAATATCAAAAGAATTAACTTAAAACAAGTTGAAGAAAGTTTCAAACAAGTAGATGATGAAAATATTTCTACTTTGGGAATGTCTTTAATCAATGAATTAAAATTTATGAAACAAACTTTAACACAGTTGAAGAAAGAAATTAAAACAAAAGGTGTTGTAACTGAAATGGATCAAGGCAAGTACACAATCGAAAGAGCTAATCCAGCAATAACATCTTATAACACAATGGTTAAGAACTATAATTCAACTATCAAACAAATCTATGAATTGTTATCAAGTTCAAACGCAACACCAGAAGATAATTTTGAAGATGATGATTTGATGTGATGACAAATGACATTTATAGAAGAATATTATGAATACATACAAAACCATCCAAAAAGAGTAAATAAAAAAGTAAAGTTAGCATATGAAAAATTTATTAATGATATGAAGAAACCAAAAGAGGTTTCTTTTTTTAATAAGATCACTAATGAAACAGAAACACATACATATGTATTTGATGAGGTTAAGTCATTAAGAGCTATTAAGTTCATTGAAAAATATTGTAAACAATCTAAAGGTAAATGGAATGGTAAACCTTTAAAGTTACAATTATGGCAAAAAGCATTTCTACAAGTATTATTTGGTTTTGTAGATAAAGATACTGGATTAAGGAAATATCGAAAAGCAATTCTATTTGTAGCAAGAAAAAATGGTAAATCTGTACTTGCAGCTGCAATAGCAACATACATGTTAACTAAAGATCACGAAGGTGGTGCTGAAATATATTCAGTTGCAACTAAAAGAGATCAATCAAAAATAGTATGGGAAGAATCCAAAAAGATGATAAAGAAAAGTCCAGTATTAAACAAAAGAATAAGATGTTTAATTGGTGGAATATATTATGATGCAAATGATAGTTCATTTAGAGCATTAGCTTCAGATAGTAATTCACTAGATGGTTTAAATGCACATTTAGTAATTGCTGATGAAATACATGCATGGAAAGATAAGAACCTGTTAGATGTTATGTATGACAGTATGAGTGCAAGAGAACAACCATTATTGTTGGAAACATCAACAATGGGAACAATAAGACAAAATGTATTTGATATTGAATATGATTATGCTAGTCAAGTTGTAGAAGGAACAATAGAAGATGAAACTTTACTAGCTATTATATATGAATTAGATGATGAAAAAGAAT
>Ga0247611_10004438_pt1 | contig 19432 bp, 14 predicted proteins | sample 177DNAGHGhighgp2_FD_192422 | JGI IMG/M metagenome (GOLD analysis project Ga0247611, IMG submission 192422) | Sheep rumen microbial communities from Palmerston North, Manawatu-Wanganui, New Zealand - 1770 DNA GHGhigh gp2 | ecosystem: Host-associated > Mammals > Digestive system > Stomach > Rumen...
AAAATAGCTATATCGTCCAAATATGAATAACATCCGTCCCCAGGTGTGAAGTTGGTTTTTTGCCCAGGTGTATACTTACTCAATGGATACATGGCTTTTTCAAAATTCCTTCTAACTTACGTCCCCAAATTCCCCCAAAATTATTCAACAGTAACTGATTTTGCAAGATTCCTTGGTTTGTCAACATCAAGGCCTTTTTCTTTTGAAATGTAATAAGCCAAAAGCTGAAGTGGTACTACCGCCAAAATTGGAGAAATAAGTGGGTGTGTAGCTGGTATTTTTATTACAGTATCAAATTGGTTTTCGAATTCAAGATTAGTAACGATAAACGTTTTGGCACCACGTGTGACGGTTTCTTGAATATTGCTAATTGTCTTTTCCAATAGCAATCTATTAGTAAGTACAGATATAACTGGAATGCCGCTTTCAATAAGAGCTATTGCACCGTGTTTTAATTCCCCAGCAGGATATGCTTCTGAATGAATATAAGAAATTTCCTTAAGCTTTAATGAACCTTCAAGTGATGTGGTATAGTCTGTGCCACGTCCAATGAAGAATGCATCTTTCTCTTTATACATTGAAAGAGCAAATTCTTTTATTTTGCTAGTGTCTTTTAAGATAGTATCAATTTTTGATGGAAGTGATACAATGTCTTTCTTTATATCATTAACAATTTTTTTATTTAATCCAAGTTTTTCTGCAAAATTGATGGCTATAAGTGACAGCAATAGTATTTGAGACGTATATGCTTTTGTTGAGGCGACGGCAATTTCTGGCCCAGCATGTGTATAAGAAGTGTAATCAGCCTCTCTTGAGATAGAAGAACCTATAACATTGGTAATAGCAATAGTTTTACATCCTTTTGATTTTGCAAGCTTAAGGGCGGCAATGGTGTCTGCAGTTTCACCTGATTGAGAAACAAAGAAGCAAAGAGTTTTGTTGTTAATTAGCGGATTTCTATATCTAAATTCTGATGCTGCTTCAACTTCAACTGGTATGTTACATAAAGCTTCAAATATTGGCTTTGCGGACATAGAGGCATGCATAGCAGTACCACATGCAATAAGTTCGATTTTATTGACTTCTTTTAAATAATCACTATCTAAATCAATTTCAGATATAACTGAAGAATTGTTTTCTAATCTTGCACCAATTGTTTCACGAATCGCTTTTGGTTGCTCATATATTTCTTTAAGCATAAAATCATCATAACCATTTTTTTCAGCAGAACCGGCATCCCAAGTAATACTTATGGTATCTTTATCAAATTTTGATAAATCATCTTTGTAAAATTCTACTTGGTCTTTTGATAAATATGCATACTCTTTATCATTTAATAAATAAAAATCATTTGTATATGACAAAATAGCAGGTATATCAGAACTTAAATAGTTTTCATCATTTCCCTTTCCGATAACAAGTGGGCTGTCTTTTCTAACAGCAATCATATTTTCTGGATAATCTGAGGATAAAACCTCAATAGCATAGCTTCCTTTGAGCATTTTACATGCATTTGAAGTAGCTTCTAAGAATCTTTCTTTTCCAGTCTTTTTTGATGAGTCATAATAATAACTAATAAGATTTGGAATAACCTCGGTATCCGTATCTGAATAGAATTTATAATTCTTTGATATTAAGAAATCTTTGATATCAGCATAATTTTCTATAATTCCGTTGTGAACAACAGAAAATTTCTTTTTGTTGTCTAAGTGAGGATGAGAATTAACACTAGATGGCTTTCCGTGAGTGGCCCATCTAGTATGACCAATTCCTATCGTTCCAGAGAGCTTCTCAATTTCTTTGTTAGAAGCCAATTCGTTAACACGTCCCTTATTTTTTATAACACTAAGCCCGGAATTCTCAACTGTAGAAATTCCTGCAGAGTCATATCCTCTATATTCAAGTCTAAAAAGACCATTAATTAATATAGGTTCAGCTTTTTTATTTCCTATATATCCAACAATACCACACATTTTTTATAACCTTCTTTCCTTTTAATAATTAATGTTTTATGTACAAAAACTAGGCTGTATAGATGAAATCATTCAAACACAGCAAATAAAACAAATGATACATTTGTTTAAATAAAATATGAAATTAGATGTTTTTGGAAATTACTAGTTAAATTTTGTGAAGAAATATAATATAGAAAAAATAAAAATAGAATTTAAAACTAATTTCTTTTTTGTATTAACTTCTGGCAGTAATCATGCCACTAGGGTATCCGCCGAATTTTCGATGCACCCTAGACCTCGTCAACTATCTTAATTATTGAAAAAGCAATTAAAATAGTTCTGGCGCTAACGTATATTTTTCAACAAGTGAAAAGTAATCGTTTTACAAAATCCTCCTTTCTAAAACAAGTACCAAAACACCTATAATTCGATACTACTATATTTCATGTTAGCCAAAAAGTCAATAAAATATATATGACATTTTCATAATAATTTGGTAAAATATGGGTGTTAAAAATATGAGTGGGAGAAAGAAATGAAAGCAAGTAAAACAATTAAAAGAGAATCTAATATTGAACTGTTAAGAATCCTATGTATAATTTCAATTATAGTACATCATATAGTAGTTCACGGAGTTAAGCCTCAGCTTGAGAGTGCAACTTTATTTTCAGCAGGGCAGATGTTTAATAATTTTGTGTTTTATAAAAGGTTAATATTTTTAGATTTTGGAGCTGCATTTGGAAAAATTGCTAATAACATTTTTATATTAATATCTGGATATTTTTTATGTGAAAAAATAGATTATGACTTTGGAAAACAGTTGAAAAAAATATTATCGCAAGTCTTATTTGCGTCAGTAGTTTTGATAATCGTGTCAATGATAGTTGGGGCATGTGCCGAAAAGCCCTACACTAATTACATATCTTTGTCCATTTTTAATAATGAGTGGGTATTTATTGGATATTATATTAGTATTATTGTCATTGGGCAGTTATTTTTGAATAAATATCTTCAAAATTTAGGTCAAAAAAAGTACTTAGGAGTGGTAATAGCACTGTTTGCTATGGTTAGTCTAACATTTTCTAGGAGTATAATATATTCTATTTCTGCAAACCTTGTCGTAGTTGTGACCGGACTTTTTTTGTATTGCTTGGGGGGATATATCAAGAAATATGAATGCTTTAATAAAATATCAACTGGAACGATACTTATTGTTATACTAATAACGGTATTACTTATGATTTTGTCATATAGAAATACTACTTTAAACGATATAAATACATGTTTGATTAATGGAGTGCCAGAATATCATCAAACAATCAGACTGTATGAAGAGTATTCAATAGTATGTATTGTCATTGCAGTATGTACGTTTGAATTGTTTAAAAGAATAAAAATTAAAAATAATTCTACAGTAAATAGTCTTGCTAGTGCAACATTTATGGTTTTTTTGATGCATGACAACGAGCTATCAAGGTCGATATATAGAAATGTAAAGTGGATTGAACCATACCATGAAAATATAGTGTTATTTTTTGCTATGTTGATAGGCATTGTAGCAGTACTATATATAGTGGGTGTAGTTGCATACTTTATCTATGAGAGGCTAATGAAAAAGAGAGTAGGTGGAATATAATAAAAATGATAAACATAAATATTTTTTTAAAAAACTGTTTACTTATTATGTAAAACGTGATAAAATATCTGATGTTTGAACATTGAAAATTAAATATTTGATACTTAGTTAGTAATAGGAGGTAACTTATGGATAATGATGTTGTGATGTAAAATCAAAATGAAACATTAACAATAACAAGTTTTCCAAATTACAAATAGGAGAAAGGTACATGGAAAAAACTGCCAAAAAGGTGATTATGGTTGCACTCGTTCTTTGTCTTGCATTCGGGATGGTTGGTTGCGGAATTAGCCAGTCCGTGGAGAATGATAGGAGATACACTGAGACAGTCAAGGAGCAGATAGCTGAGGCTGTTGGCTACCCCAATATCGTCAACCACTTTGAAGCTTCACAGCTGAAGAGTATTTACGATCTTCGGGATGATCCGAACTTGATCTGCTACTGTTATACTCAAAATTTGGAAGGAAAATACATTTTTGAGTATAAGTGTATAGGGTACGGAATTCCGTATAGTGCGAGTTATACGTCACCGAACACACTTGCTTCCGATTATTCCGATTCTAGTGTGGTATCTCAGGCTGAGCCTAATGGGATCTATACAGAAGGCATGTCCACGTCAGCGACGTGGGTGTTGTCAATAACGAAAAATGGCGATATCAAACCGGTATACATGGAGCAGGCAATCTGCGTTACTCAGGAACCGAAGCCTCGAAGAGTTTGCGCAGAATGGTCGCTGCCTAGCGATTATGACAGCTATTAACAGTTAACTTTTAACTTTTAGTATTTCAATAGGAGGTTGTTATTATGAAAAAAACATCATTTGAAAGAGAAGTTGACGAGAACATTAAAGAAATGGACTACGTCGCCGGCAAAATGCTGTGGAGGATTGTCATTATTATCGTGATCATCTCAGCACTGTCTGGAGTGATCTGGGTGGTTTCCAAGCGGACTTCTGTGGAAGTCGAAAGGAAAACTTTCAAGGAGAGTACTGCTTATAATGAAGGCGCTGCTCAGTTCTTGACAAAGTCCTACAGGGAATACAACCAGACTGATGATCCGGCAGAGAAGCAGGCAGTCTGTGAGTACGTCGCTTTAAGGTATCCAAACCTGAACACGGAACACATTGAAGATAAGACACTGAGAGATTTCTACATTCTTTGTATTTCTGGAGGCCCCAGTGCTTCCGGTGGATCTGGAGGAAATTAAGGTATAAAAATGCAACCTTAACGTGATTCAAAAGGAGATAAAATGAAAAAATTTATTGTAGCTGTACTGGCTATGTGCATTGCATTTTCGATTTGCGGATGTGGTAATACTTCGTCTCGAAGAGACAAGAAGTACACTGAAGAGATCAAGGAACAGATCGCAGAGACGGTCGGATATCCCAATATCGTCAACCACTTTGAAGCTTCACAGTTGAAAAGTATTTACGAACTTCGGGACGATCCGAACCTGGTCTGCTACTGTTATACTCAAAATTTGGAAGGAAAATACATTTTTGAGTATAAGTGTATAGGGTACGGAATTCCGTATAGCGCGAGCTATACAGCACCGAACACGTTAGCAAATCCAGATTACCGCACGAGCTCAGTGGTATCTCAAGCTGAACCTAACGGAATATATACGGAAGGTATGTCCACGTCAGCAACGTGGGTCCTTTCTATAACCGAAAAGGGAAATATCAAACCGGTGTACATGGAGCAGGCAATCTGCGTTACTCAGGAACCGAAGCCTCGAGAAGTATGTGCGGAATGGTCACTTCCAGAGGATTACGACAATTTCTAAGTACGATATTTAATAATAATTGTTGAATAACAAATAAATGCAGCCCCCGACTCAAGAAGCAAGTGCTAAATGAGTTGGGGGCTTGCTATTTATATAAGTAAAAAATTCAATATATAATGCTAGCTGAAAGTTTTATTCGATAGGAATTTGTTTTTCTATCAAATAGAAAAAGTTTTTCTTGACAATGAGACCAAATAGCTTTATAATAATAGACGTGCTAGCTAAAACTAGTTACATGGGTAGGTGGTCGAGTGGTTAATGGCACCAGACTGTAAATCTGGCCGCGAGAGCGTACGATGGTTCGAATCCATCCCTGCCCACCACAAAAAGCTTGTAGCTGTAAGGTTACAAGCTTTTTAATTTGATTTTTTATTGATTTTTAATCATTTTTTTGATTCATTTTAATTCAAATATAATAAAATCGGTTAAAACACTGATAATTACTGAATTACATCGTTTTAATCCGATTTATTTTTTTGCACTTTTTTTCATTTTCATTCACACCACCCCAACAAAAAAATTTATTTTGAGCCTTTGTTGGGGTAGTTAGATAGACATAAAATAGCTGTTGGGGTAGTGTTTGTTAAAAATGATGTTCAATCAGTTGATATAACTGAATTACACGGATTTTCACTTTGTAAGAAAATTTTGCACTATTTTTCTTCTTTTTCCTTTGATTTGACTGGGATTGAGTCATTATTTTCTTGTAAGAAAATTTCATCTGGTAAAGCATTATTTGAAACTAATTTTTGTTCTAAATAGTATTGATTTACTTTATCTATTTCTGATTCTTTGAATTTATTTAATACAGAGGTATAAGTATTAAGTGTAATTCTAATATCTTTGTGTCCCATCAATCTTTGAACAACAACAGGAGCCATACCTGACTCTATACATCTAGTTCCAAAAGTATGTCTTAATGTATGAGATGAAACATCAGTAACTCTACAGTTAGCAGTAAACAACCTAAAACCATTTAATAATAAATAGAGCATTTCTTTATGAAATGCTCTATTTGAATTTTTTCTGGCTATAAATCGATTGTTACTTTGCAGATAGAAGATGTTACACAGCAGAATAGTGATGAGAGATAAAGTAAGGTAAATCTTTTTTTGCTTTTTCTGCCAACTCTTCCATGTGCTTCCTGCAAAGATGCTGATCCTGCAAAAAGCATCGCACTGCACTTCTTGTATTTTCGTCATCAGACTCGAGTGCAGCGAATACTTCAGAAGATTTCGTAAGGTCTACTGTAATCAATTCTTCCATATTGTGGTCCTTGAAGATTGCAGTACTGGGATAATTGATTTCAGCTAGCCAGGTATATCGGTTATCTGAATCTACCCATAACAACGTACTTTTTCCGATAGGAAAACGGACTGTATATTGCAATGATTCAAGAGCATCCCGTACCAGCTGTGCATCGCTTATGAGATGCGGAGCAGCAGCTAGTTCTTCAATAGTAATGTCACCGTTTGTTATAAGATTTACAAGCTTATTCATTTTTTTCCTCCGATATTATTCGAAAAAAACAAAGGTTACATAATTTGAACTAATAAATTCTGTGAGTATTATATCATGTTTGAAAAAAACTTTCAACTATCAATATTTGTGGTTTAGATGTGTTTTTAAACAAAATTCAAGCAAACTGTTTACGTAAACTAAAAATGTGATATAATAGTATGTATTAGCATAGACATTTTAGATGATATACAGAAAGGATACATCATGAAAGAAATAACAAAAACGAGGTTCACTACTGGATTTACATGTGTGCGTGCAACTATTTATGCACTTACTCGCAAGAGTAAGAAGGCATCACAGGAAATGAAGTATATTTCCGATAATGGACAACGTGTACATGAATTGGCGCGAAAGTATTTCGATGGAAGTGTAATGGTAACCGGAAGAACTAATGCAGCTCGTCAGAATAATACGATTCGGTACATAAATGCAGGTAAAGAATACATCTGTGAAGCTGCATTTATGTCAGATAATCTTTTTGCTGCAGTTGATATACTTCATGTGCTTCCCAATAAGCATGTGGAAGTATATGAGGTAAAGTCAGCTACAAAGGTTGAAGATAATTTTTATCTTGATCTTGCATTTCAGGTTTATGTTTTGGAACATTGTGGTTACACAGTTGATGCAGCATACATAATGATCATTAACAGCGAGTTCATTAAGCATGGAGATATTGATCCTAAGAAATTCTTTATTATCGAAGATGCCTTTGATGAGGTCAAAGAACTTCAGGAAGATGTTGATGACAGTGTTGGTGGTATCAGGAGTGTACTTTCAGGAGAAAAAAAGCTGGATGAAACACCAGTTTTTGGCAAGTATTGTTTCAAACCTAACGAATGTCCTTACTGGGATGAATGTAAAAAGGGAATCCCGGAGGACTCAGTGTTTGAAATCAAGAAGATGAGTATTGATAAGAAAATCGGTTACTACTATGATGGTGTAAGGACGATGAAGGATCTTCTGGGGATAAAGGATCTTACCGCAAGGTTTGAGCAGCAGGCAAGACTGCAGGTGGAGAAATCTAACAAAACCGAAGTCAAGATGAATTTGCTTATGTTGTTTTTGTCTAAGCTTGTATTTCCAATCACAAGCCTTGACTTTGAAACAATATTTGATGCTCTTCCCCTGTTTGATGGAACAAAGCCTTATTCCCATCAGGTAACGCAGTATTCTGTTCATGTTCTTGAGGAAAAAGGTGGAATCCTTCATCACTTTGATTACCTTGCCGAGCCAAAAGGGGATTGGCGTATTCCTTTGGCACACGAGTTAGTTAAGGTTGTACCTGAAGAAGGATCGATTATCGTTTGGAACGATGAGATGGAGTCTAATAGGCTGATGGAACTGGCGGATCTGCCTGGAAATGAAGACATTAGGAATAAACTCCTTTCCATTAAACATAGGATTGTTGACTTAATGGATATTTTCCTTAAGAGAATAGTCTACAATCGTTTTATGGAAGGCAGTTATTCTGTTAAGCATGTGCTTCCGGCATTCTACCCGGATAGAGAGGATCTTCGATATGATGGCATGCCTATTAACAATGGTATGCTGGCAACTATAACCTTTTCTAAGTTGCTCCGTGGAGAAATTACCGGTGACGAAGCTGCTACTGCCAGGAAGAACCTGCTTACATATTGCGAATTGGATACATATGGACCGTTTGCAATTTTGGATGCACTGTTTCATCTTAGTAATCCAAAGTCAGCACCACTTTATAAAAGAACAACTGGCTGATGGAAAAGAGTAACTTTGAATGGATGGTTTTGTTGTTATAAAAATTGATGTTGAATAATTTACCTTTTTGTAAATTAAAGGAGAAAGAGGCTCACCCAATAAAGGTGAGTCTCTTTTTGTGAAAAAATAAGTGAAATATTGCATTTTTTATGTTAACAGTGTATAATACTAATAATCGTGGGCGTTATGCCTATCAACTAACTATTGTCTTAAACACATAGGAGGAAATTATGCGTAAAGAACTGAATACTCCCGCAGGCACCCTTTTTTTCAAGAATGATATGATTATGACATATGTCTGCAGAGATGCTAAGTATCGGATTGGAGACTTGGTATATGTGAGCGCAGACGATCATGGATATATATGTCCGGGGATTCACAATGAAGGTCTTGGCGAGATCGTTGCTTTCCAAAATGATGCCACTGATCATTTTATCGGTGTGAAAATGCTGAATAGTGATCAAATGGGATTTGCAAAAAGAGCCAGGGTCACAAACCTCACACAGCTGGACTGTTCGAGGCATGTGAAGACTGTTTTTATGAACTGGAAACTGATTGTTGACAACCATGATATGCCGGTGGCTCTTATGGTTGATGGTACAATTAGAGCCAAGCTTGGAGATCGTGTCATTGTTTCTCCGGATCGTAAAGGGTATATCTGTCCTGGTATTTTTCATGGTGGGTTGGGAAGGATTACTCAAATGCGGAGTGATAACGCGGATTACATTTTTGGTGTCACGATGTATGATGGAAGTTTTGGATTTATGAAACTCGACAGAATTACCAGAATTTGACTTTATCTTTGAGTAGGTAGTATTCTTTCGGCTCTCATCCTGTAGTGTGGGTGAGAGCTTTTTCTAATATAAAATATAAATATTTATTTGAAATTTCTATAATTGGTGAGTTATATTGTTGCATATTTTAGAAAATATGAAAATAGAAAGATAAGGATAATAAAATGAAAAGAATAGATAGAATTATATCTGAACAAACACATTTTTCAAGAAAAGAAATTAAGAAGTTAATATCAAGTGGAAAAATTTGCGTGAATAATAAAGTAATAAAAAAGTCAGATGAAAAGTTTAACGAGGTAGGACTGACTATAGCAATAAATGGAAAAGAAATAGAGATAAAGGAACATGTATATATTATTCTAAACAAACCAAAGGGGTATGTTTCTACCACCGATACAGTAAAAGAGAAGAGTGTGCTTGAACTAGTACCAGAAAAGTATATGTCAAGGAATCTTTTTCCAGCAGGAAGATTAGATAAAGATACGACTGGACTAATGCTCATTACTGATGATGGAGAATTTGCTCACGAAATACTATCACCGAAAAAGCATGTTAAAAAGATTTATGAAGTAACTATCGACATACCAGTTACTGAAAAAATGGTAAAAGGTTTTGAAAATGGTGTAAAATTAAATGATGGAGAATGCAAAACGGCAAAGCTGGAAATAATTGGTGCGTACATGGCAAAAGTTACTCTTTACGAAGGAAGATATCATCAAATAAAAAGAATGTTTGGATGCTATGGGGCAAAGGTAGTTGAACTAAAAAGAATCTGCATGGGAAAATTTTTTCTTCCAAATGATTTAAAAGTTGGAGACACAATGGAAGTAAGACCTGGGGATATCAGTTAAAAGTATCAATAAATAATAATGCTTATAACTGAGGTCTTCAGGTCTTATTTTGTCTTAAAATAGTAACGAAAGCTTTATACAAAAGACACAAACCTTCTAAAGTACATGGGCGTTGAACTCTAAATAATACACGGGGGATAAGCTATTGCGTGGACTTTTTTTAAATGATAGCATAATATAGAGTAATTAAGGGGAAGTGATAGTATTAAAACAAAGAGACAAAGATTATTGGTCTTAGGTATATTCTTTTTCGTTATCATGATGATTACTGGAGTATATGCGATTACTATACAGACTACATCAACTGCTATTAGTACAGGAACGGTAGATATAGAAATAAAAAACTATAAACTAAATGATGAGAACAATGAAGTGGAGTTTGAAAATACAGAGATTCTCTATCCTGGGAGTACAACTTCGTATATTCCAAAAGTCGTTAATTGGGGAGATGATTGCTACCTAAGAATAAAAGTTAATTATATAGATAATGGTACAAATTTTGAAGATTATGTGACGGGTTTTTCAAATAAATTTACCCGAAATGGTGAATATTACTATTATGATGGGGTTGTAAGATCTGGTGAAATTATTAAACTATTTGATACAATAACAATTCCTAGTGACATTCAAAATAGTGCAGCGGATAAGGATGTTATTATTAAAATCTATGCTGAGGCAGTTCAGGAAAGAAATTTCGAACCGGATTATTCATCAAATAGCCCATGGGGAGATATTGTTCCGACGGCAAATGCTCAAAATACGATAAATGTTGATGTTGATGATGAAATGACAATAGTAATAAAATATCAAGATACATCTGCAAATGATATACAAATAAAAGATAACTTCTTGGAGAGATTGAAAAATCTAATGCCAGGGGATAGTTTTTCAGATAGTATGGTTATAAAAAATAATAATAGTGAAAGAATAAAATACTATTTGGAAATTAATACGGAAGAGAAAAATGAACTAGAAAAAAAGCTTTTAGAACAAATTGCTTTGAAAGTTACATCTGAAAATGGTGATGTTATATATAATGGTAAATTGCTTTTGGATAATAAGTTATTTCTTAAAGAGATTGAGCCAGGCGAAGAAAATAAATTTGAGTTTGCAGTATCAGTTCCAAATGAATTATCGAATGAGTATACAAGATTAAATCCAAATCTTATTTTAACATTTTCAGATAATCATAAGGAAAAACCTCACAGCGGAGTACCTACAGGAGGAAACCAAGGTTCAACAGGAAACCAAGTAGTGGGTACAATAGCGAAACTAATAGATCTTCCTAGAACGGGAGACAGGGTTGATGTGGTTATAACGATATTTATACTTGCTTCTATAGGATTTGTAATTACTATAATATTAGACTATAGAGAAAGAAAAATATTGAGTAATAAAAAATAAAAATATATAAATCCACAATGTGGTAGAAAGGGGAGACAGCATGAGTAAGAAAAAGGGAATTGCTGTAGCAGTAGTATTACTACTAATATTATTAATAGGAGGAATGTTAGCTTATTTCACAGATACAGATACTAAAACAAATGTATTTACAATTGGTGGAAATGTTGAAATTTCATTAAACGAAGTTTGGACACCAGCTGACGGTAAAAATGTTCACCCAGGGGCAACAGTTGATAAAAAACCATCTATAAAAAATGATTCAACTACAACACCTGCGTTTGTATTTATGGAGGTAATAGTACCTTGCTATAAATCTAATCCTACAACAGGAACAGTTGATACTCCATTGTTCTCATTTACAACAAAAGCAGGTTGGGCAAAAATATCTGAATCTGAGATTAACCTAACTACACAAACCAAAAAATATGTTTATGCATATGGAAATGGTACAAATATGACATCACTATCTGCAGAAGCAACAACAGGAACATTATTTGATAGTGTTAGTGTTCCAAATACTTTAACAGAAGCACAAGCTGCAACGGTAACTAGCCCAAATATTGTTATCAATGGTTATGGTATTCAAACAGATAATATAGATGATAAGACACCATTAGAGATATTTGGTTTATTCAACTAATATAAATACTATTAGAGTAATTGAGGCTCGTTGGGGCCTTAATTACTCTAGTTTTGTAAAATGACTTGATTTTAGGTAAGAGTGGACCAATGTACAGTTTTACCTAAGGTTTGGTGATTTTAGAAAAAAGGATATATAAAATGGAAAACTTTACAAAAATAATTAAGTTAGTCATAAGCTGGCTTATGACACTGATAATAATCGTAGGCAGTTTATTTGTTTTTTTATTCGTAATTGGTATAGTTCCTTATGTTGTGCTTAGTGGCTCAATGGAACCAACCATTGAAACCGGAAGTTTGTGTTTCATTAACAAACATGTCAAATATGATGATATAAAAGTTGGAGATGTAGTAGCATATACTGCCTCTACAACTGCAAATGTTACACATAGAGTTGTAAATATAACAGATGAAGGATTTGAAACTAAAGGTGATAGAAATGATACCACTGACGGAATATCAGTGAATAAAGATAATTATATTGGAAAAAATGTTTTTTCTATTCCAAAGATAGGATTTGCTGTAAGAACACTTCAAACTGCAAGAGGTAGAATTATCATAATTACACTAGTAATAGTAGTATTGATTGCAGGCTTTTGTTTTGATGATAAAAAGGAAAAGAAAAGTGTAGGAAAAGAAGAATAGCATAGTGATGTGAATGGAGATTGAAAGAAAGGAGAAAAATTGCTTGAATAGACTAACAAATGGTAGTAACAAGAATTATAAAAGAAATAGAAAATCACAACCAAGATTAATTAGTGCAAAAGTTGCTAGAGCTCGATATAGTACTAATAATACTGTGCATAACATAGAAAAAATAAATAAAAACAAAGTTATTGTAATTGCTTTGATAAGCCTAATGATATTATTTGTCTTGAGAAATAACTACTTATCGGCATTTTTTTCAGATTTTAAATCGATAGTTAATGTTTTTTCAATCGATGCCCAATATACAGTTTCTTTTAAATCAAATTCAGGAAGTGGCAGTATGGAAGACCAGGTGATTTCATATAATGTAGACACCGCACTAAATCAAAATTTATTTACAAAAACAGGTTATATAATTTCAGGTTGGAATACTAAAGCTGATGGAAGTGGAACTAGTTATGAAAATGGTGAAGAGGTAAGAAATCTAGGTAATGTTACATTATATGCACAGTGGAAAAAACTTTTGACAAAATATGCAGTACAAATATATGGAATAAATGAAGATGAAGATGCGCTAGGAAATAAACTAGGATTGACTTTTGGACCAGCAACATATGGAAATTATAATGATTCATACATAACACATGAATATGAAGAAACTGCAGCAGGAAGTGGTCAATATTATGTAAAAATTGTTACGCATACTGTTGCTGTAAATGGTAGTGAAACACTTACAACGGCATACTTAAAAGATTCAGAAAATAATAATGTAGTAAGAACTGCGGAAGAGAAAAGTAAATATGACATAAACATGCATAAAATGACATGGGAAGAAATAGCTGCAGTGCAGGATAAAACAGCTTTTCTGGACTGCATGCTATGTGGAGATACTAAACCTATTGAATTAACTTTAAATAGTACTTTAGGTAGTGGCAATAAACCATATCAGTATGGTGATGGCTCAGGAATAATATATAATACAATTGACCACTATTACACGTTATGGAATCCTAGTTCTACTCAGAATGCGGCAGCAACGGTGGGAGGAACTGCTAGTTCAAATGCCAAATTGGCAGGAGGATATAGCTCATCACATATTAGAGCTACGTTAATTGGAAAGAATGATAAAACAGATGTGGCATATGCTGGAGATGTGAATTTAACAGCAGATACATGTTTGTATAGTTGTATAGAAAATGACTTAAAAAATGTTATTGTTGCAAAAAAAATAAAATACGTAACTGGGACAGATGTAGAAAATTACACTTTAAATGATGATTTGGCTGATAATATATGGTTGTTTTCTGATAGAGAAGTTTATGGTACTGGAGTTAATAGTGGTTTAACACTAGAAGGGCTTGGTACAGATGGTGTCGGATATAGTAAATATGCAAATCCAGAATCTAGATTCTATTTGGCAGATTACACTTTAAATGGAACAACCAAGAGACAAGTATTTGACGAATCAAAGGGAACACTTCACTGGTGGCTTCGATCTTTAAGTTTGTACAACGATTTCTATGTGCGTTATGTTCGTAGTGGTGGAGGACTACTAAATGATTATGCATATGGTTATGGTAAGAGTGGAGGTTTAAGTTTTGGATTTTGTATAGATTCAGCTCCAGTAAATTACACAATAAGATTTGATAGCAACTCTGGTACAGGTACAATGCCAGACCAATCATTAAAATCGACGGAAACGGTTAAGTTAAATCTTAATACATTTAAAAAGAGTGGATATGCATTTAAAGAGTGGAATACAAAGCCGGATGGAACGGGAAAGTCATATACTGATGGCGAAGTGATTAGAAAACTTGTAAGTACGGAAGGTGAAGTTGTAACTCTTTATGCACAATGGAAAGAATCACATGATGTAAAATATGCAGTTCAAATATATGGAATAAACCAAGATGTAGATGCAAATGGTACTCCTTTGGGATTAACGTTTGGACCTGCATGTGAGTTTGATTATAAAAATTCATACGTTATTCATACATATGATGAAACTTCTCCAGGAAGTAATGAGTACTATGTTATCAGAGAGAGACATATCATTGCGGAAAACAATAGTGAAACCATACAATATCAATACTTATGTAAAGATGGAAGTGATACAGAAAAAGTTATTAGAACAGCAGCAGAAAAAGAAAAATATGACATAAATCTTCATAATATGACATGGACTGAAATTGCTAATACTACGGATAAGAGTATATTTTTAGATTGTATGTTGTGTGGAGATACTAAGAGTGTAACATTTAACTTAAATGATACAATAGCTAGCGGAGTTACTTTTGAGCAACCTGGAGACGGAACAGGAACTTTACATGATACAATAAATCCATATTATAGAATGTGGAACCCATCTATTGGTTCAACTGAATATCCTGAAAGAAATAATGAAGCAGCTACTAATAGTAGTATAGAGGGTACAAATGCCAAAAATGTTGGTGGATATAGTTCGTCACATTTAAGAGCTACATTAGTTGGAAAAGATAGTAAAACAGATGAAAGCTATGCTGGAAATGTAAATCTAGATGAATCTAATTCTTTATATAGTTGTATGGAAAGCGAACTAAGAAACCTTATTACTGCAAAAAGAGTTAGATATATAACAGGAGCTGATGATGCTAATTATACAATGCATGATGACATTGTTGATAAAATATGGCTATTCTCTTCAAGAGAAATCTATGGAGATGGTCTAACAAGTGGAATTACATCAGAAGGAATCGGTGCTCAGGGAGTAGGATATGATAGATTTGGAAACAACAAATCGAGATACTATTTTAGCTCATATACTAATGACTGGGGAATAGGTAGAGTAAATTATAAAGAAGATGCTGAAGTGCAGGCATGGTGGGTAAGATCTCCTAGTTTACATTATGACTCTCATCCAATTATGGTTTTCCAAGGATATATTTCATGTGATCCAGCATTTTGTTCGGAGCATGGAAGTATAGCGGTTGGTTTCTGCTTACAAGGTGAATATGAAGTTTCGTTTAATAACAATGGTGGAACAGGTTCGATGTTGAATCAAAAGATTTCTAATAATGTTGCTACTAATTTGAGACCAAATACTTTTACAAGAGAAGGTTATAATTTTGTTGGATGGAATACTGCTGCAGACGGAAGTGGAACCAGTTATACAGAGGGAGAACAAGTAAACAATTTAGGAAATACTACTTTATTTGCACAGTGGAAAAAGATAAATAAAGTAAAGTATGCAGTTCAAATATATGGAATAAATGAAGATAAAGATGCTAATGGTAATCCTCTTGGATTAACGTTTGGACCAGCAACTGGAGTAAATTATAATAATGCTTATGTAACTCATACATATGAAGAAACATCTGAGAATAGTGGGGAATATTACATTAAAATAGTAACACATACTGTTGCAGCTGATGGAACTGAAACAACGTCAATGGAATATTTAATGGATTCAAGTGATAATAAAGTTGTAAGGACACAAGAACAAAAAACTGCAAGAGAAAATATTAGTTTACATGAAATGACATGGTCAGAAATAGCTGCAGTAAGTGATAAGACATTATTTGAAGATTGTATGCTATGTGGAGATACAAAATCTGTAACACTAACTCTAAATAGTACAATTGAAGGAGTAGGTGAAAATACTCAACAATTCGAACAATATGGTGATGGAGCTGGAACTCTAAATGGAACAATAAAAGACTATTATAGAATTTGGAATCCAAATTCAAGTCAAAATGCAGCGATTGGAACCGGCGTAACATTAAATAGTGGCGAAACAAGCAATGGCTCAAATGCAAGAAATGGCGGAGGATATAAAACATCACATGTAAGAGCATCGCTAATTGGTAAAGAAAAATCAAATCCAACAGTTGGATATGCTGGCGATGTGAATTTAAGTGAAGAGACATGTTTGTATAGTTGCATAGAAAGTGATTTACAAGATGTTATTACACCAAAGAAGGTAAAATATACTACAGGAACATCAAGCAATTATACTTTAAATGATGATATTGCTGATAAAATATGGCTATTCTCTGATAAGGAAATGTATGGTACTGGGCAAAACAGTGGCCAAACGTCGGAAGGACTAGGAACAGACGGTGTTGGATATAGTAGATTTTCAAATACAGAATCAAAGTATTATATTTCATCTTATGGTAATAATTCAAACACAAATAGAGTATGCTACACGGAAAATGGAGAATCTTCATCTAATTGGTGGTTACGTTCACCAAGTTTAAATGTTGCATCTAGTGCACGTGATGTTAATACAAGCGGTAGTATTAATGATAGCTGGGTAAGCAACATTGAGTGTTTAAATTTTGGTTTCTGTATAGATAGTAGTCATATAAGTTATAATGTGAAGTATCATAATAACTCTGGTACTGGTACAATGCTAGACCAATCAATGGTATCAAATGTACCAGCAGCACTAACTTTAAATACTTTTACTAGAACTGGCTATAAATTCAAAGAATGGAATACTGAACCTAATGGAAGTGGAATAAGCTATAGTGATGGACAAGTAGTAAGTAAAATAACTAGCATGGAGGGGGCAGTAGTAAATCTATATGCACAATGGGATAGAAATCCAGTAAAATATGCTGTACAGATATATGGAATTAATCAAGATGTAGATGCTTCAGGAAACACACTGGGATTAACATTTGGACCAGCTACAGGAGAAGATTATAATAATGCATATATTACTCATGAATATGAAGAAATAGCGGGAAATCCAGGAAATTATTATATAAAAATAATAACTCATGACGTCGAGTCGGATGGAAGCGAAACTACTTCATGGGAACATTTGAAAGATTCAAGTGGCAATAAAGTTATAAGAACCCAAGCTCAAAAAACTGCAAGAGAAAATATTAGTTTACATGAAATGACATGGGCAGAAATAGCTGCAGTTAATGATAAAACTTTATTTGAAGATTGTATGCTTTGTGGAGATACGAAAGCGGTATCAGTAAAATTAAACAGTACAATTATAGCATCAAATGCGTATGATCAATACGGAGATGGAGCTGGAACACTTGCTAGCACAATAAATACATATTATAGGAAATGGAATCCAAATCCAAGTGACAACCCAGCAGTTGGAACAGATGTCACATTAAGTTCAAATGAAATAAGCTATGGCTCAAATGCCAAAAATGGCGGAGGATATAAAACATCACATATGAGAGCAACTCTAATTGGTAAAGAAATTTCAAATCCAACAGTTGGATATGCTGGAGATGTGAACCTAGAAGAGAATACATGTTTATATAGTTGTATAGATAATGATTTACAGAGTGTAATTTCACCGAAGAAAATAAAATACGTAACAGGAACATCAAATACTAATTATACTTTAAATGAAGATATAGCGGATAAGATTTGGTTATTTTCAGATAGGGAAATATATGGAACTGGTGAAGTTAGCGGACAGATATCTGAAGGCCTTGGAACGACAGGCGTTGGATATGGCAAGTTTTCAAATACTGAGTCTAGATATTACATACCAACATATACTAGTGACACAAATGAAAATAGAACATGTTACAATGAAGCAAGTATACTTGGTGGATGGTGGCTTCGTTCAGTTGGCTTGAACACAACAAGTGGAGTACGCAGGGTTTATAATAGCGGAAAATTTACTAGTAGTAATGCATACTACAATGGTTTCGGCGTATCCTTTGGTTTCTGCATTAGGTAATTTGGGGACGGACCTTTTGTTCATTTTTAAAAAATCCATATAGTTGTTGCGTTGCAATGGCTATATGGATTTTTTTGACTTCACACTAGGGGACGGATGTTATTCATATTTTGCAAACTTTAATAATCTATTGACAAATGAAATGGGCTAAAGTATAATATTTACAATACTTTAAGGAGACGAAGCAATGAATTATTTAATTAACATTAAATTAAATAATTGGTGGAAAGTATGGGAGAATTATAGTCACCCATACAGTTTTGTCGTGCTTTAAAAAATTATTTTTTGAATTGATAATGAGCACATGTATGGAGTGAACTTCCATATATGTGCTTTTTTGATTGCCAAAAGGAGGTGGTGCGTATGAAATCAGACTGGCACTGGTGGTGCAAAAATATTATTATTTTAAAGAAAGAAGGTAATTATTATGAATTATGGAGAATTTGGTGGTCAATACGTGCCACAAGAATTAAAAACAAAATTGGATGAAATTGAAAGAGAATTTTTAAAAGCAAGGGATGATGGGGCATTTTTAAAAGAATATAGGTACTATTTGAAACAATATGTTGGCAGGCCATCACCATTATATTATGCTGAAAATTTAAGTAGATATGCTGGTGGAGCTAAGATATATTTAAAAAGGGAGGATTTAAATCACACTGGAGCACATAAAATAAATAATGCAATTGGACAGGCATTGCTCGCAAAGAGAATGGGAAAGACTCACATAATAGCAGAGACTGGAGCTGGGCAGCATGGTG
>Ga0247611_10004439_pt1 | contig 19432 bp, 19 predicted proteins | sample 177DNAGHGhighgp2_FD_192422 | JGI IMG/M metagenome (GOLD analysis project Ga0247611, IMG submission 192422) | Sheep rumen microbial communities from Palmerston North, Manawatu-Wanganui, New Zealand - 1770 DNA GHGhigh gp2 | ecosystem: Host-associated > Mammals > Digestive system > Stomach > Rumen...
TCTGACCAGTATGACATCGAATATGCAAATCTGCTTCCGCCGCATCGGAACGTATCCTCATACGCCTTGTCTATAGCTTCCTTCGTTCCGTTCTCCGGCTTGAATGTGGATGCATACGGAGCCATTGATATATATACTTTCTGTTTTGCATGTTCACGAAGATACTTTACCGCCTTGCCGTGTGACAGGAACATATTTGCACCCATCTGCAGAAGTTCCGGAGTGGAACACTTCTGGAACGGAGCGAAAGCACCGTCAAGATATCCCACGCCAAGCACACACTGAGGCTCATTAAAAGTCATCCAGTACTTAACACGGTCTGACAATGCATCAACTACAACTTTTGTATATTCAAGGAACCATTCGGATGATTCGCTGTTCTTCCACCCTCCCCTGCAATCGAGGGCATAAGGATAATCCCAATGGAAGAGAGTGATCATTGGTTCGATCCCATTGCTGATAAGCTCATCAACAAGATCAGAATAAAACTTAAGTCCCTTATCATTGACCTTGCCGGTTCCTTCGGGAAGAACTCTTGTCCAGCTTATGGAGAATCGGTATGCCTTAAGTCCGAGTTTCTTCATAAGGGACACGTCTTCCTTCATGTGATGATAGTGATCTACGGCTACTTCACCCGTCTCGTTGTGCTTCACATGACCATATTTAGCAGATACGTCCCAGATATTCGGGCCTTTGCCGTCTTCATTCCACGCACCTTCGATCTGATAAGATGCTGTCGCGGCACCCCATATAAAACCGTCCTTGAAAGCCATAATGCACCTCTTTTCACAGTTTATGTTTCCTGAATTATAACATGATATAATAACTTGTATTCACAAAAGGAGTTGATTTTATCGGATGGCAAAGGTTCTTGTAGGCATGTCGGGAGGCGTTGACAGCGCTGTTGCTGCATATCTGCTTCAACAGGAAGGATATGAGGTTATAGGTGTAACGCTTCGCACATGGCAGGGCGAAGAGAGCAGATGCTGCGAGATAGATGATGCACGCAGAACGTGCGAGATACTCGGCATAAGATTTCACCCGCACAACTGCACCTCCCTTTTTGATTGCAGCGTTGTAAATCCTTTTGTTAATGACTATCTGTCAGGTCTTACTCCCAACCCCTGCATTGAATGCAACAGATACGTTAAATGGGCCAAGATGATGGAACTGGCTCAGATCTTCGAAGCAGAATATGTTGCCACCGGCCACTACGCATCTGTCGTGCATCTTCCAAACGGAAGGTTTACTGTCCGTAAAGCTGTTCATGCCTGCAAGGATCAGACATATATGATCTATAAACTGACTCAGGAGCAGCTGTCACACACTCTTATGCCTCTGGGGAAATATTCCAAGGATGAGGTCAGATCCATTGCATCGCGCTTAGGTCTTCCGTGCGCAGATAAAAAGGACTCACAGGAGATTTGTTTTGTAACAGACGGCAGATATACTGATTTCATCAGAGAGCATTCAGGCAAAGAGATACCCGGCGAAGGTCTTTTTGTCGATGAGAACGGCAACCCCCTCGGAACACACAAAGGGATTTACCAGTACACGGTAGGTCAGCGCAAAGGACTCGGTATCGCTCTGGGATTTCCGGCTTATGTTACGATTATAGATGCGGAGAACAATAAGATCACACTCGGAAGTCTTGAATCTCTTAAGTGCTGCACGATCATCTGCAGCGATGTGAACTTCATGAGCATAGAGGACATTCCGGAGGGACAGAAGATAAACTGCTTTGTCAAAGCACGCTATCATCAGACTGAGAGACCTGCTTATATAGAGAGGATAGATCCTCAGCACGTTAAGGTCGTGACTGAAGACCCTTTCGCAGGAGTGTCACCCGGACAGTCCGCTGTATTCTATGATGAAGAAGGCTGCATCATAGGCGGAGGAAAGATAGACAGGGGTCTGTAATCTATCCGAGGATCCTTCCTGCAAGAGTTCTGTAATCACTTATAAGAGCATTGTGGTTTGCCACAACATATTCTTCATCTTCCCTTGCAGATGCTTCCTCAAGTTTCCTTGCTTCTTCGGAAATATATGATGCACCAACTGTTTTGGATGCACTCTTGATCGAATGCACAAGTATCTTATAGTTTTTCCAGTCCTTCGCTTTCATATACTTACTTAACGCATTGCACTTCTCTTCGGCATCGTTTGCATAATCAGTAAGTATCTCAAGGTAGAATTCCTCATCTCCGCCCGAGAACTCAACTCCTGCAGACACATTAAGTCCTATGGACTCAGCTTTGCCGATCGTAAGTTCTGTATCCGACGCATCAGCTGAATCATCATTTTGGACTGACTCACTGACCGATACAACGGATTCCGGAAGATAAGTCTTAAGAATTCTCTCAAGATCCCCCAGCATTATCGGCTTGGACAGATAATCATCAAATCCTGCATTCAGATACTGTTCCCTGGCACCTACCACTGCATTTGCGGTAAGCGCAATGACTCTCGTATCCCCGAGAAGGCCCTCCGACTTAAGTATCTTAAGAGTCTCTATTCCATCCATCTGAGGCATCATGTGGTCAAGAAACAGGATATCAAAACTGTTATTGCGGAACATGTCGATAGTAGTCCGTCCTGATGAACACGTGATTGGCTTGATGTCAAAAAACTTCATGAGATTGCCTGCAACCTTCAGGTTCATCGCATTATCGTCTGTAACAAGGATCCTTGCAGAAGGTGCTGACAGGGAAACTTCATCTCCCCTGCTGACAGTTTTCTTCCTGTCATCATAATTGCCTACAGGGTCACTGTCCACAACCTTAAGTGAAAGATCAAATCCGAATGTCGATCCTTTGCCGTATTCACTCTTGATGTCGAGTTTGCTGTCCATCATAGCCAGGAGTCTCGTAACAATGGATATTCCAAGACCTGTTCCCTCGATGTGTCTGTTTCTCTTTTCTTCCACTCTCTCGAAAGACTTGAACAGTTTATCAAAATCCTCTTTCCTGATACCGATACCCGTGTCGGCAACGTCAAATCTCAAAGACACATTGCCGTCTTCCGCACCCTTATTACGGACACTCAATGTAACACTGCCCTTCTCCGTATACTTGACCGCATTTGTCAGAAGGTTCATTATGATCTGGCTTATCCTGACATCATCGCCAAACAGTTTTGAAGGGATCGTATCATCAACTTCAACGATCAGTTCGAGATTCTTGGTTCTGGCACGTTCACTTATAGAATTCACCAGTCCGCTAATAAGTTCCGCAGTACTGAACTCTACGGGAACAAGATTCATCTTACCGTCTTCTATCTTTGAGAAATCAAGAATGTTGTTTATTATCGACAGCAGTGTGTTGCCCGCACTCTTGATGCTGGAAGCATAATCAAGAATCTGCTCATCATCAGATTCATGAAGGATCATTTCATTCATACCAAGAACGGCATTAATAGGTGTCCTGATCTCATGAGACATATCTGCAAGAAAATCACTCTTGGCTTTATTGGCACTGTCAGCTGCAGACTTCTCGAGCATGAGGAGTTTTGCCTCATAATCCTTCTTCTGCTCGATCTCCTTCATCTCGTCAATTCTCTTATTCATCTTCTGCTCATACCTGTCGCCGAGGAAATAGAATACTGCTATCAGAGCAAAAACGCAGAGATTGATGAGTGCGCTGATGAACATGATATTTCTCGGGGCTTTGAAAAGAACTCCGGTATTTGTAACTATTACAAGATGCCACTGGGACATGACCTCATCGACGAATACCGTACAGTCTTCACCGTCAACATTCATGTTAAAATTACCCTTCCCGACACTTATTGCCTTATCGAAAAGAGCTTTCCCCTCTTCGGTATCATCAAAGAAACTGCCGTTAAGAGATCTGTCAGGATGTGCTATCACCATTCCGTCATTATTCAGGATAAAACTGTATCCGTTACCGTTAAGCTGTGTCTTCTCGATAATATCCTGAACACCTGACAGTGTAAGATCAAGGGAAAGAACATTCCCATAATCAGAAAGCATTTTAACGATCGATATGATTACATTGCCCGTCTGTGCATCAACATAAGGTGATACGATAACTGTCTCTCCTCCGGCTTCAACTGCAGTCTTATACCAGTCTCTTGCAGTCGGGTCGTAACCTTCAGGCGGAACCCAGCCGACACCATCGACATAATTACCTCTTATGACGCCATAGAGACCTGTATAACTCTCATCAAACTGCTGTTCGGTATTTGCGGATTCACGGGTTATATAATCAACGATCTCTTCGTCTGTTGCACCATTTGCAACCATATGATCCACGGTATCTGCCGCAACCCAAAGGACCGATTTTGCATTCTCAAGATAATTCTCAAGATCAGCTGAGATCGCAGAGGTCTTATCATCACCCAGTTCATGTATATATGAATATGATGTGTTGTAGATCATCCTCGTTGTATAGACTACGAGGAGCGCCATTAGTATGAACGTCGCTGACAGCGTTATAACAAGAGTCTTGCGGTTATTCCTCATAGTTCTCTCATCCGGTAATCCTTATCTTCATCGATCATCTTCAGCATGATATCAGCAAAACGGGGATCAAACTGGGTTCCTTTGCCATATTCGAGTTCACTTATCACTCTCTCCTGAGATAATGCCTTACGGTAACGTCTGTTACTTGTCATGGCATCGTATGAATCGGCAACAGCTACGATCCTGGCCGCCTCAGGGATATCATTTCCCTTAAGACCGTCGGGATATCCTCCTCCGCCGTATCGTTCATGATGGCTTCTCGCAACAACCGACAGCATTGGAAGTTCTGGAATATTCTTCAATATATCACACCCGATGACCGGATGGTTTTTTATAAGATCAAACTCTTCATCAGTAAGCGTGTCCGGCTTCTTCAATACAGCATCCGGAATTCCGATCTTACCGATATCATGAAGGAGAGCACTGATATAGATATCTGTCTGCGCTTTATCTGAATAACCGTATCTCTTTGCAATATCAAGAGCATATTCGGCAACTCTGCCGGAATGACCGATCGTGAAATCATCTTTGGCATCAATTGCAACAGACAGGGAACTTATGAGATTAAGGAAAAGCTGCTCATTCTCTTTTGACTTCTTCTCCACTTCTTCAGCTAAATGCTTTTGCAGTCTTAAAAGTTCAATAACCTGCCTAATGCGAAGCGTAAGGACTTCAGGGATAAAAGGCTTGCGAATGAAATCCTGTGCACCGAGACTTAGACCCTTCTTCTCTGCAAGACCGTCACTCTCTGAAGTAAGGAAGATAACCGGTATCTCGGCAATCTCACCACCTTGTGAGCGAAGCAGCTGAATAGTCTCGAACCCATCCATATCAGGCATGTTAACATCAAGCAGGATAAGATCGGGACGGTTATCAACAACAAACTCAAGCAGCTGCCGGCCTGAAGACAGTGTAGTAACCTTCATATTGTTATTCTGCAGGATGTGCCCTGCTATCTTAAGATTCATGGAATCATCATCAACTACAACGATCCAGTAAGGCATATGATTCTCCTTCTATGCATTCCGATGCAGATATTATACAACAATCAGATTAATGCGAGATATTTCTGACGATCTCCGCTTCATCCAGGGTCTCTTGAATAAACGCTTTTATCGCTTCCTCATCTTCCATCTCTACAGTAATCCCATATCTTCCCGAATGTGTGTCAGGAACCCACTCACACATATAAGAAAGGATCATATTATCGATGGCATCTGGATCATCTGATAAGGGAACGCCGTTTTTGGTTACTTTGAAGAACATGGATGTGTAATCCTCAATACTGCGGACATATGGTATGATCTCATATTCGGGGTCAAGATGCTGCTTAGCATATTCATCAGTAAACTTTTTAGCAACCTGTAACACCTTATCACTCATCTCATTCACTTCATCAAGTAAATATGTATGATCAAGAGTATCAAGTTCATTACAGTTTTTAAATGCAATATTATATTTCACAATGGCATCTATCATCTCCTGAGGAAATGTACAGCAGATCAGAAAATCCTTAACGTGTATCTCCTCGCCTTCTGATGTCATAAGGGTAACTGTACTGTCTCCGATATATTGAATACTCTTCAGATCACTATACGGGATCTTCCTGGAAGAAAACAGTTTTTTAACAGTCAATCCGTCTTCTGTTGCAATAAGTGCCAATGTTACCCTCCTTCAACCATCGCAAAGCATAATCACCAAACAGGATTATTATATCATTTGTGATAAAATACTGTTTGTACGGAGGTGACTGTTATGGGATTATTGGGGAAATTGTTTGGCAATAACGCAACTGATGATGAGAAGGATCTCCTTGAGGCTACACAGGCAAATAACACATTTTATAACAAGCCTCACCAGAAGATCCCGGAACCAACGACAGAATATGATGACAATGGCAATGAAATCTTTGTTTTATATATCGAAGACTGCTTCACCATTACAGGCCGCGGGACAGTTGTAACAGGACGAGTTAATTCCGGCATTCTCAAAGTTGGTGATACAGTAATTATCGATGACAGAATCGAGACCACCGTTACAGGTATCGAAGCATTCAGAAGAGTATTGGACGTTGCCAGAGAAGGTGATAATGTCGGCATCATGCTTAAGGATGTTACGAAGAACGACGTTCACCGCGGCGACCGTATTACAAAGAAAGCTCCATAAAAATATCAGCATACGGGTTATCGTTGAACCTTTCTATCCTCTTGAACCCGTATCTGTCATATAATCTCAAAGCATCAGAATACTGAGACATCGAATCAAGAACTATCCGCTTGAATCCTTTATTCCGTGCCTCGCTGACTTCCGTATCAAGGAGTCTGAAGCCCAGGCCTTGACCACGTAGATCTTTATCAAGATATAAAGCCTTGAGTTCAGCCGTGTTATCATCCAGTCTTTTGAGAGCAGCAGTTCCGGCAACGTACCCGTTAATGATCAAACAATGAAAAGATTCAAAAGAATGATCGATATCATTGTAGAAATAATGACGTCCTGAAGGTTCAAACACTTTGCCGAGTTCTCTGAAACACTCATCTGTAAAATCAAATATCCCGCTCTTAAGATCATCACTGTAAGGCACTATGTCATATTTCATTTCTTTCCCCTCCTCTTGATAAGGCAGCACAACCCGTATGTAAGAGGATATACGATAATGATCGTTACGAACAGATTAGACATTATCCCCATATGAGCAAGATCCAACAGATACTGACCCAGCACAGTGAGTGGAAAATGAATGATATAGAACGTGTATGATATTTTCGAGTTGATCTTCGTAAAGCTGCTTGAATGATCAAGATGATCGCATCCGACGCTGATCAGTGCCGGCAACCCTGATACAAAAGCAACAAGATTACAGATGTTGTTAATTGCTTCATATCCTGTCGTATACATAAACAGATATGTGTTAGCTGCAGAAGATAATATGAACAATACAATAAACAGCCACTTGAATCTGCAGACCTTCTTAACGAATGCCTGATCGCTGAGAAAATAGTATCCGAGAAGGTATACACACAAATACATTATCACGGGCTTGCCTGCAGGTTTTATGTTAAAAGTTGCCACGGCAATTACAATAAGAACAATGCCTGCAATTATCCTTGCAGATTTCTTGTTGTTTTCAGGCAAGAACTCCACTGTCCTGATAACTGCACAGGAAATAAGGGAAATTATAAGAAGTACTATCAGGAACCAGAAATGCGCTATGGCAAACCCGCCGTCATACCCTGACAGATCAGTAAAACGCGTAAAGAATATCTTATAATGCTCGAAATAATTGCCCTCATATCCGTTATGGGTAACGTCAGCTATATAACTCAGTACAGGATTAAGCAGTACTACTCCGGCAGCGAAAGGTATACCGAGCCTTATCAGCCGCTCCCTGATAAATACGGCATGTCCTCTTTTGCTAAGTGAGAATCTTGATGATGCTCCTGCCAGACAAAAAAGCAGTGGCATAAACCATGGAGAGATCAGCGTAACTATTGACGCTATCGGTCTGATCTCTTCGAAAAAGATATAGTTCGCTTCGCCCCATGTATTGTATGCCATTGCAGCATGATATATGACCAGAAGGAAGACCGTGATCCATCGAAGGTTATCTATGTAATTTATCCTCTTATTCTCCAAATGTCCTTCTGTCAAGATAAGATCTTCCTCTTAAAAAATGGCGTCCCTGATGCAGCCTGCTGTCCTATATTATCCGAGTATGCGACCATATCAAGATACATTCCGTTATGTATATGAGGCACCGTCGCGTCGGCTATTCCTTTGAACACAGTATCGCGGTCGCCTTGGAAATCAACGATCATCAGATAACTCGTCTCTCCATCCTTTATCATGAGTTTGAGCCAGATCGCTCTTATGTCCCTGTTAGTCCCGGCATATCTTATCACTGCCTTGGCTAAATCTTTAGGAATGTCAGCAGGCTCGGCGATCTGAACCGTTGTATCTTTCTCAGTGACCTGTTCTGAGAAACCTTTTGTGACAACATCCTTATGCTGCTTCATATGCATCAGTTCCTTGGGACCGATCACGAAATGATCGCTGAACATATTAACAACCACGCCGCCCTTGCCGCACATCATTGCAGCCATGTCATCAAATGACATGATCATCGTATCAACATCCGTTCCCGGCTTAAACCGTTCACCTTTGCGCAGCTCGTTCCAATCAGTATATACAGGCAGGAATGGCGTTCCGGCCTGATCACTTACCATCTCAAAAGAGATAGTACCGCCCTTTTTGAACGTCGATGTTCCGTCTTCATTTCTCTCTATCGTATCCTGAGAGACAATAATGACAGCAAGCAGATGTGCATTCAAAGCTATCTCTTCTGCGATCTGTTCGATAATATCCCGCCCGGAATCTCCGGCTGTCTTGAGTTTCCCCAGAAGTTCTGCAAGACGGGGATTTTCAACAGGTTTATTAACGTCAGGTACCATTATATATCCCTCATGTTCATGATGTTTTCTACTCGATTATATCGGAGTATAATGAATTAAACAATTGATACGGAGGCTCAAAATGAGCGATAACAAAAACACAGGCAATCCCGCAAAACTCAAACGTCATTTCTGGCCCTGGCCGCTGCTTATCGGAATCGGATTAATGTTCGCAGGCGAGATCATTGCATCAATAATATCTATCCCCGTCTACTTTTTCCCGAACATTCCTGCAAGGTGGAGCTTTACAATTGAATATGCTGTTTTTATAGGCATAATCATTCCGGTTCTTCTGTTCTGCTCCTTCTTTGAAAAGCCCATTTTCAAGAGTTTCTTTCCGGCACGCAAAGGCGGTTTATCAGGCAATACGATAAAGGAATTCCTTCTCGGATTGCTGTTCGGATTTCTGATGAACGGTTCATGCATCCTTATCGCATGGCTGCATGGCGATCTTCATTTTTCTATCGGCGCTTTTATGCCCGTCTATCTCATCATTACATTCATATGTGTTGTTATCCAGTCAAGTGCTGAAGAGATGCTCACGAGAGGATATATCTACCAGGCTCACGCTGAGCGTTACCCCGTCTGGTTTGCAGTCCTTGCAAACTCGGTTGTTTTTGCCGCACTTCACTTAGGCAACCCCGGCATGACTGTATTGTCTTTTGTTGAACTTTTAATGAGTGGAATTTCTCTTAGCCTTGTTGTCTATGCCCGCAAGAGTCTGTGGATGGCTTTCGGATGTCATGCAATGTGGAATTTCACTCAGAGCATCATATTCGGACTGCCCAATTCCGGCATCGTATCGGAAGGTTCTTTCCTGCACCTGGATGCAGCATCTGACAGCATATTCTACGATTCAGGATTTGGCGTTGAGGGAACAATTATATCAGTCTTATCAGAATGCGCTCTTATCGGATGGTGTTTTTACATCATAATGAGAGATAAGAAAAAGAAAGACCAGACTGTCAAAGTCTGATCTTTCCGCATTTATCATCTGTAACTGCTTTACTTTATTGCTTCACGCCATGTTGCGGGCTTGAACTCATTAATGATCGGCAGGAGCCTCTTATCAACATCGATCTTGAATACGGCATTGAAGTTGTTTGTTGCGATCATCTGACCTGCAAATCCTACGATTACAACCAGTTCCTGATCATTAAAGAACTTCCTGAGATTATCGAAGAGTTCATCTGACACTGCAGTAGGATCCTTTACGATCTGCTCAGCCAGCTGAGCAAGCAATGTCTCCTTCTCATCGTATACAAGATTTGCGGGATCAAGACCGAGGCCCTTAACGTCGCTGATGAAGAAAAGTGAGCACAGCTGGCACGAATTAGTTGTGGAGATCTTGTGAGCATAAAGGATCGCATCCTTCTCACCGATCACCTCTACCAGCCTGTTCCACGATGTGTACCATGCCATGTATGCATCATATGTAGCTGCATCATTGAGGAGTCCGCGCTTCATGTTCGTTACTGCATTTCTTCCTGCCAGCTCGTCATAACGTTCCTTCTCTGCTCCTGTTGCTTCTGACTGTTCAACCAATTTAATACGTGCCATTTTGTTAATCTCCTTTATATCGCAAGTTTTAGTATTTCTGTTATCTTTGCGGCATCCAGCGGAACATAATGTCCGACATTGCCATTCTTTGTGGCTCTTTGAGCCATAACATCAAAGTCCTTCTCATCGATCCCGAGTTCAGTAAGTGTAGTCTTCACACCCAGCTTACGGAAAAACCTCTCCAGTTCGTCTGCCAGGATCAACGCTCTTTCCCTCTCATCGAAATCAAAAGCATCAACACCGAAGACTCTGCTGGCAAGAAGTGCGGGACGCCACGGCTTGACTTCTGCCATATACTTTACCCAGGCTACGAATACAACCGCCATTCCTTCACCGTGAGTTATGTTATATTGAGCAGAAAGCTCATGTTCGATCCTGTGAGAACCCCAATCTGCTCTTCTTCCTGCATCAAGGAAGTTATTGTGAGCTACGACAGCCAGCCATGATATTTCTGCGCGGGCATTGATATCTTTAGGGTTATTGATAAGCTTCTCAGCATTCACATAAAGTGCGCGTATCGCTCCTTCGATAAGATAGTCCGTTGTATCAGAGTACTTCTCGTCGGAAAAGTAACGTTCCAACAGATGAGCAAGAACATCTGCTATTCCTACAGAAGTCTGATATGCCGGGAGATTCAGTGTGTAACGCGGATTCATTATTGCAAACTTAGGAATGATCCTGTCATCTTCGAAGCCTCTCTTCCACTCTCCGGAGGAAAGAATTGCTGCGTTGGAGGTTTCAGAGCCGCTTGAAGCTGTAGTCGCGATAACGCCTATGTTAAGCACTTTCTCAGGAACAATACCCTTGTCAAAGAAATCCCAGACATCGCCGTCATATAGAGTTCCGATGGCGATTGCCTTGGCCGTGTCGATGGAGCTGCCTCCACCGACCGCCAAAACAAAATCCACTTCATTTTCCTTACTTTGCGATACGAGTCTTCTCACAAGATCTATGCTCGGATTGGGAACCACTTCACCGCTCTCACTGAACCTGATGCCAAGCTTCTCAACTGCATTCACTATTACATCGTATATGCCAAGGTCCTTGATGAACTCGCCACTGTATACCAGGAGCAATGATCTAACACTGTACTCTTCAAGCAGTGAAGCAAGTTTGTTCTCGCTGCCCTCACCGAAAACTATTTTCGCGGGGTTGTAGTATTCAAATCCGATCATCTCTTCTTTACTCCTTAGTTGAGAGGTACAACTGCACCGTCATATGTGCTGTTGATGAAATCTCTTACTTCAGGTCCCTGAAGAACCTCTACAAGTGCTGCAAGTGCAGGATCATTTGCCTTGTCAGGTGATGTTGCGATGATGTTTCCATATGTCTGAGCTGCAAGACCGTCATTTGCCTCTACTGCAAGAGCCTGACTTACATGCAGACCTCCTTCGATAGCATAGTTACCGTTGATTACTGCAACATCAACATCAGGAAGTGCTGCAACGAGCTGCTCGGGAGCAAGTTCTCTGAACTGGATATTCTTAGGATTAGCTATGATATTCTCTACAGTTGCATTGATTCCTGCATCATCACTTAATGTGAGGAGTCCTTCCTGTGCAAGAAGGAGCAGCGCTCTTGCTTCATTTGTTACATTATTGGGAACTGCCACTACAGCACCGTCGGGAAGGTCATTAAGATCAGATACTCTTCCGGCATAGATACCAAACGGTTCATAGTGAATGGCACCGATCGATACAAGATCTGATCCGTTCTCTTTGTTGAACTGCTCAAGGTAAGGAACGTGCTGGAAATAATTGGCATCCAGGCTTCCCTCGATAACGCCTGTATTAGGTGTAACTGAATCTTCAAGCTTTACTATTTCAAGTGTGATGCCTTTCTCTGCGAGGATAGGCTTTGCGATCTCAAGGATCTCGGAGTGAGGTGTGATATTTGCACCTACTCTGATAACAGATTCATCTGATGCATTGCTTGTATTAGCGCATGCTGCAAGTGATACTCCTAATGATAATGTAACAGCAACAGCTGCGATCTTTCTGATAAGTTTTGTATTCATAGTTTTGTTCTCCTTTTTTTACATTGAATGTTTTGCGTTTTAGATTTTTAGAATTGTTTTATTTCTGGTTTCAATAAAAAACCCGGGGTTCTATTAATCTCCCGGGCATGTGGCTGGTACAATCGCATTTATCTCAACATCGCGTTGTTCCCTGATGCGCAGACATCATCTCTGCCGCATCGGCCATATCAACTGCCCGGGAGACAGGCATTCGACAACACATGGCATTAGTTATTCTTAACATCTTCCAGGCCTCCTTTCATTTCAATGATGCTACTTTATCATTCATATCCTACTATGTCAATAGGTTTTATATGTTTTTTGTGATAATTCTTTTTAATTCCCTGATCTGTCAGATTTTACGGGACTTCTTGGATAACAGTATTCCACTCTCCTGTATAAGCATTACCATGATTATAAGAAGTGTAACGGTTGTCCACAGCACATCGCTCTGATAACGGTAATATCCATACTGAAGCGCTATGGCTCCAAGTCCTCCTCCGCCTATTACGCCGGCCATCGCTGAATAGCCAAGAACAGTCGCAATATTTATGGCACCGCCCTGAAGGAGCGAAGGTATGGCCTCAGGCAGTATAAAATGCAAGACTATGTATAAAGGCGATGCGCCCATTGATGTAGCAGCTTCGATTATTCCCGGCTGAACCTCATTCAGTGAAGATTCCACCATTCTTGCAACGATCGGGATTGCACCGACTGTAAGCGGAACGATCGATGCTGTTGTACCGATGGATGACCCTGTAACAAATCGTGTAAACGGGATAAGCAATACGAGAAGGATAAGAAACGGCAATGATCTCATGATATTGACGATCGTTCCGAAGATAATATTGACAACACGGTTTTCAAGCATCCTGCCTTTCGATGTAACATAGAGAAGAACTCCAAGAGGCAAGCCTACTATATATGAGAACAATGCTCCAAAGAAAGTCATTGCCAACGTCTCCAGTATCCCTTTCAGGATCTCATTAATAATATAATCACTCATTTATACTCACCTCCGACACAGAAAGTCCGCTTTTTACGAAGAACTCCCTGACGATCTTCTGATCTGCCGGATCAGAAGGCAGTTCCAGCACCATCTGTCCGTAGCCTATGCCTCCTACACTTCTGGTATTGGCACTTAAGATATTTACTTTTTTGCCGGTCTGCTCCACAAGATTGGCAATGAATGGTTTACTTGCACGAAGACCGTCAAAAACGATCCTTATCAGCTTGCCGTCCGGCGATGACGGATCAAAAGGATTACTCGGGAAAACAAGTTTCTTGGCAGCTTTTGACTGTGGATTACTGAACACATCCTTGACATCTCCGATCTCAGCAAGGAAACCGTCATCGATTATCGCAACACGGTCACAGATCTTTTCCACAACCGACATCTCATGAGTAATGATGATTATCGTAAGTTTACGTTCTGAATTGATCGTCTTCAGAAGATCCAATATCTCACCGGTTATCTTGGGATCAAGAGCACTTGTCGCCTCATCACAAAGCAGCACCTTAGGGTCTGCAGCCAAAGCCCTGGCTATTGCCACTCTCTGCTTCTGGCCGCCTGAAAGCCTGGCAGGAAAGACATTCTCCTTGTCCTCAAGTCCGACGATCTTGAGCATATCCCTTGCAATCCGTCTGCGCTCTTTGCCGGGCACTTTTGCAATACGCAGAGGCTGCTCAACATTCTCAATAACGGTTCTCTGATTCAGGAGATTAAAACCCTGAAAGATCATTGATATTGAATGTCTTACATTACGGAGTTCTGCAGGCTTTAGTTTTGCAAGATCCTCTCCGTAGAAACTTACCGTTCCACCGGTTACTTCTTCAAGCCTGTTCAACGTTCTGACAAGTGTGGATTTGCCCGCACCGCTCATTCCGATGATCCCGAAGATCTCACCTTCTCTGACCTCCAGACTCACATCCTTCAATGCCGTAAATTCTTTCCCGTCATTGTAGTAAGTCTTATAGACATTCTTCAGTTCGTAAACGTTCTCACTCATTAATCATAAAGTCCTTTACTTAAATATCTGTCTCCCCTGTCCGGGAACACGGTCACTATGTTTCCGTGATCTATCTGATCTGCCAGCTTCAGAGCTGCTGCAAGAGCCGCACCGGAAGATGATCCTGCCAGGATCCCTTCCTTCTTTGCCAGAAGTCTGGACGTCTCAAAAGCTTCGGCATCCGTAACCTTGATCACTTTATCAACAAGAGTTATATCCATGGTATCTGCGATAAAATCGTTGCCGATGCCTTCGATGTTGTAATCAAAATGTTCTCCGCCGCCGATGGTCGAACCATACGGATCAGCCAACACACCTGTGATAGCATCATTCTGTTCCTTGAGGTACTTAACGACACCGCTGAATGTTCCTCCGCTTCCGGCTCCGGCAACAAAATAATCGATATTTCCATCGAGCTGCCTGTAGATCTCAGGTCCTGTTGTCTCATAGTGAGCAAGCGGATTTGCGGGATTCCTGAACTGTCTGAGAGATATTGCACCATCAATACTGTTAAGTATTTCTTCCGCCTTGCGTTCAGCTCCGAGCATTCCGTCTTCACGAGGTGTATGGATGATCTCCGCACCCAACGCTTTCATGACTTTCTGCTTCTCTATCGAAAACTTTTCAGGAACTGTGAAGATAACTCTAAACCCCTGATTAAGTGCAGCAATGGCAATTCCGATTCCTGTATTCCCGGCTGTTGCATCAACGATCGTACCGCCCTCTTTGAGCACCCCGCGTGTTTTGGCATCATCGATCATATAAACACCGATACGATCCTTGACACTTCCCGCAGGATTAAAAAGTTCAAGTTTTGCATATACATTTACACCGGGCTTTACGCCCATATGTGTGATCTGAAGTATCGGGGTATTACCGATAAGACCTCTTATATCCGAATAAACATTTTCCATTTTTATACTCCTTTATCTTGCCGAATTCTCAATTGCCTGCTTCAGGTCTTCAATAAGATCATCTGCATCTTCGATTCCTACCGAGAACCTTATAAGCTCATCCACTATTCCGACACTTCTCCTGATATCGGCAGGTATTGCTGCATGTGTCATCGTTGCAGGATGGCATACAAGTGATTCCACTCCGCCCAAACTTTCAGCGAGTGTTATCAGTTTGAGAGATTCAAAGAATTTTCTGTAATCATATTTCTCGTCAAGAACAAACGAGATCATTGCGCCGGCTCCGTCAGCCTGTTTCTTCTGGATCTCATATCCCGGATCGGATTCAAGTCCCGGATAATATACCTTGCTTACATAACCGCTGTCTTTAAGCCAGTGTGCTATCTTTCCGGCATTTGAAACATGTCTGTCCATCCTGACGCCAAGAGTCTTGATACCTCTTATGATCAGGAAACTGTCCCAGGGAGCAAGAATGCCTCCGATCGCATTCTGCAGATAATAAAGCCTGTCAGCCAGTTCCTTGTCTTTAACTGCAACAAGTCCTGATACAGTATCACTATGACCTCCGAGGTATTTTGTTCCGCTGTGGATCACTACATCTGCACCCAATGTCAGAGGTCTCTGCAGATACGGTGTAAGGAAAGTATTGTCTACTATAAGAAGCTTATTATGCTTGTGCGATATTGCTGACACTGCTTCAATATCAGTGACAGTAAGAAGCGGATTTGCAGGGCTCTCCACATAGACTGCTTTAACGTCTTCATCAATTGCTCTTTCGACCGCTTCAAGATCAGATGTATCAACGATCTTATACGTGATGTTGAAATTCTTAAATACGTTATCAAGTATACGGAAAGTTCCGCCATAGATATTATCCGATACTATAAGCTTATCCCCACTCTTAAAAAGAGACAGGACAGTGTTGATCGCCGCCAGACCTGAAGCGAAAGCAAGTCCGTACTCGCCTCCTTCAAGATCTGCGATAAGTTTCTCCAAAGCTGCTCTTGTCGGATTCCCTGTTCTGGAATATTCCCATCCCCTGTTCTTACCAAGTCCATCCTGCTTATATGTTGATGTCTGATATACAGGAACATTTACAGCTCCCGTAACCTCATCTCCGTCAATACCTCCATGGATCAAAAGCGAATCGATCTTATAACTCATTTTCATTTACCTCTTTCTAATAATTTGCATAAAAAAGCCCGGGTTGGTTTATTACCCGGGCTGTCTAGGAGTGATGTTCATTTAATTCAACAACATCGTTCATCGTCAAGGCGCACATTACCGCTGTCAAACGCCAAGGCCGACACAGCCCGCAGATAATGCATTCGACAACACATGAGTCTTAAATCTGTCAACATAAGTACGCCTCTCCTCTCACTTTTTATATGGCATGACATGATACTATCACCAATAACCTACTATGTCAATAGGTTTTTAGGTATTTATTTTTGTTTTCCCTCATAATCCTTCAAAGCAGCCTCAATTGCTTCCTGTGCAAGCACAGAACAGTGCATCTTGTAATCAGGAAGACCATCCAGAGCTTCAGCAACTGCTTTGTTGGTAAGCTGCCTTGCTTCCTCAACAGGTTTTCCCTTGATGAGTTCTGTTGCCATTGAACTTGAAGCGATCGCACTTCCGCATCCGAAAGTCTCAAACTTGACATCGGTAATAATGTCATCATCAATCTTGAGATACATCTTCATGATGTCTCCGCATTTTGCATTGCCGACTTCACCTACTCCGTCAGCATCTTCAATTACTCCGACATTTCTCGGATTCCTGAAATGATCCATTACTTTCTCACTATATAAAGCCATATTAATTCCTCCTCATAAGATAAACTGTGTCTTGCCGGCTACGAGATCTCTCCATACTGGAGAGAAGCCTCTTAAGTACTCAACAACTTCCCGGACTGAATTGATGATATAATCGGCATCTTCATCCGTAATATCCTCACCGAGACTCAATCTTAAAGATCCGTGCGCTACATCATGCACTCTTCCGATGGCCAGCAGGACGTGACTCGGATCAAGGGATCCTGATGTACACGCGCTTCCTGAAGATGCACATATGCCTTTATCATCAAGTAACAGAAGAAGTGACTCTCCTTCGATACCCTCAAAACAGAAATTGATATTGCCCGGAAGCCTTCTTTCCTTATCACCATTCAGTGCAGAATGAGGGATACGGCCAAGTCCTTCAATGACCTTATCACGGACAGCCGTAATATGTGCCGTATTGGTATCTATTCCGTCTACGGCTTCCTTAAGAGCAACCGCCATCGCAGCGATTCCGGGAACATTCTCTGTTCCGGCTCTCTTTCCTTTTTCCTGAGCTCCGCCTTCGATAATATTCGTCAGTCTGATCCCCTTCTTGAAATACAGGAAACCGACGCCTTTCGGTCCGTGGAACTTATGAGCTGAAGCAGACAGCATATCAATATTCTCATCCTTTACGTTAATCTTGAGATGGCCTACTGCCTGAACCGCATCAGTATGGAACAGTACACCGTGTTTATGGCATACTGCACCAATCTCCTTAATGTCCTGGATCGTTCCTATCTCATTATTTGCATACATTATAGTTACAAGACATGTATCCTCGCGTATTGCCTTCTCAACTTCTTCAGGCAATATGATCCCGTTCTCATGAACATCGAGGAGAGTTATCTCAAAACCTTCTTTGGCAAGTTTGTTCAATGTGTGAAGCACAGCATGATGTTCGAAAGCGGAAGATATAATATGCTTCTTCCCGTTCTTCTCTCCTATCCTTGCTGCAGAGATGATCGCCTGATTATCAGCTTCACTTCCTCCGGAAGTAAACAATATCTCTTTAGGATCTGCACCTATCATTTCAGCGATTTCTTCCCTTGCCTGTTCAAGCACCTCTTTGGCTTTCTGTCCGAATCCGTACAGGCTCGACGGATTACCGTAAGTATCTCTTATAAGAGATGTCATCTTATTTACCGCCGCTTCACTCATTGCAGTAGTTGCGGCATTATCAGCATATATCACGTGAATACTTCCTTTCTGATTTGCTGTGAGTATGTTATACCTATTTGCCTACTGTGTCAATAGGTAATTAGACGTTGATTTACCCACTAACCTTTAGGTATAATAGGTAAAAACATTTTCGGAGGTTTATATGATCTCGACAAAAGGAAGATATGCCATCCGCGTAATGCTGGATCTCGCGGAGCACGATAACGGCTCCTATATTCCGCTCAAAGATATAGCAGAGCGTCAGGAGATATCAAAAAAGTATCTTGAGATAATCGTAAAAGAGATGGTCGCAGGAGGGCTTGTTGTAGGTGCAAGCGGCAAAGGCGGCGGATATAAACTGTGCCGTAAACCGAATAAGTACAGCATAGGCGAGATCATAGAACTGATGGAAGGACCACTTAATTCTGTTGCATGTCTTGGAGACAAAAAGATCAAGTGTCCAAGGAGTAAGTCCTGTCAGACACTCCCCATGTGGCAGGAATACGATAAAATGGTCCACGATTTTTTCTATAAGAAAAAACTGTCAGATCTGATGGGGTAAAACATATGGATACCACTGCAGATGCACGCGACTTTGAATTGCTCAAGCAGGATAAATACACCTTTTCCGTTCTGTCCAATGTACTGGGAAGCAAATGCAGACTGGTTTTTACTGACCACAGATCTTTTATTATCTGCCATTCCGAAGAACCGTATCCGGTATGGATCTGGACAGCAGACGAAGTCTGTGATGATACAAAAGAGACTGTATGGAATCTTGTATCAGAACACTGTCCTGCAAATAAAGGGTACAAATTCAATCTGAAATACGAACTGGCAGATTACTTCCTGATGAGAGGTAAAGAAACAGGCGCGGATACGCATATCGAAACTCATTTGCTGGCATACGACTGTCCGTCACCTGCAGTTCCCGCAAACGCGACAACAGGTGCTCTTCACTGCTGTGTTCAGAGTGATATTGATGAAGCTGCTATCCTCCATAATAAGTTCTTTGCA
>Ga0247611_10004440_pt1 | contig 19431 bp, 15 predicted proteins | sample 177DNAGHGhighgp2_FD_192422 | JGI IMG/M metagenome (GOLD analysis project Ga0247611, IMG submission 192422) | Sheep rumen microbial communities from Palmerston North, Manawatu-Wanganui, New Zealand - 1770 DNA GHGhigh gp2 | ecosystem: Host-associated > Mammals > Digestive system > Stomach > Rumen...
AGGCCCGAAGGAACCAGACGTTCATAATGAGCAGGATCAGTTGGGAGCCGACCATGCGGCACCAGGAGCGAAATACGGAGTTCGTCTCTTTTGAGCCGCCCATGGCGAAGGCCAGGGGAGAGGTATAGCAGAGAACACCGACCACCACATAGCGCTCGACCGTCTCAAGCAGTAGCTTGAAATAGTTCCAGCCAAGTGCGATCTCCAGGATCACAAGCAGCAGTGTCCCAACGATGGACGTGGTTGCCACGATGGTCACAAGGCCGTTTTTCAATGCCTCTTCGATCCCGGCAAAGGTGAAGTCCTCCGCCGTCATGGTGACCTCCATCAGAGCTGTATAGGGCGCCCGGGCTATATCCAGCGTCATCTGAAAGATGGACTGGGCATAGCCGATCATCACGGCAAAGAGAATGCTTCTCGCAACGAGCGTCAGCGGGTTCTCCGCATCCGTGATCGGCCCGCCGAAAGCACGGATGAGCTGCCATGCAGTTATGAGGAAAAGAAGCGCCCATGCGGTATACTGGAGAATGCCGAAGGCCTTCGTCACAAAAGGAAAATATTCCTCCATGACCACCATGTCTGTGCCGAGCGCATCGAGAAACAGCCCGGATACAGCATCCATGAGCGAAGTCATGACACTGCTGATCCATGTCACGATGCCTTCAAAGATCCAGTCAAGCAAGATTTATCACCTCCGTTCCTGCCTGACCGGGAGAGCTTAGCCCGTGTACTGGCCGCCGGCGACAAGGGGCTGCAGATAGGCAACGACAAAGCCCAGAGAGTTCAGAATGATCCACGCCACGACAATGCGTTTGAGCCAGCTCGTCGCTTCATCCACGGCCCGCTGGTTGCGGGAGATCATGCGAACGATCAGGGCAATGCTTGCCACCGTGACCGCGACGATCGTGGAGATTGCCACGATCTGTCCGTAGATGTCCGTCACAATGGACCGGATGCGGTCAAAGATCGAGTCTGCCATGACCGGCTGCATCGTTATCAACCCCGCGGACAGCACAGCGATTACCGACCAGTAAGCCGTGACCATATGCTCCTTCAGCAGATGTTTCCTCGTCAAAAGCCTCACCTCCTTCCTGATAAGCGGGCATGAAAAAAACCGCTCCCGGAAAGCCCGGAAGCGGCGTTCATCGCCCAGTCCCAATTTGGGACGATACCAATATACCACGGATTGATTCCCGTGTCAGTGCCTTGGAGGTGCCATTTTAGTGCCAACTTTGTGCCATCATAGTGCCTTGCAAGAAAAGTGAAAAGAGAATATACTGAAGAACGGAAACTGTTGGAACAGGAGGACACTGAGATGAATGAACGGCTTATCTTTCATGTGGATGTCAACAGTGCCTTCCTGTCCTGGGAGGCAACGCGCCGCGTCAAAAACGGCGAACCCGATCTGCGCCTGATCCCGTCCTGCATCGGAGGTGATCCGGAATCCAGAAGGGGAGTTGTGCTTGCAAAGTCCATCCCGGCGAAGGCGTTCAAAATCAAGACAGGGGAGCCGATTGCCATGGCGCTGAGAAAATGCCCCCAGCTTGTAATCGCAAAGCCGGATTTTAAGCTGTACTCTGCCTGTTCCAAGGCATTTAAGGACATCTGCCGCAGCTATGCGCCGGTCGTGGAGGAGTTCTCCATCGACGAATGCTTCATGGACATGACCGGAACCGGACACATGTACCCAGACCCTGTGGCGCTGGCACATACGATCAAGAATAAAATCCGGGATGAGCTTGGGTTTACGGTAAATATCGGCATCGGGCGAAACAAGCTCTGTGCCAAGATGGCGAGCGACTTTGAGAAGCCGGATAAGGTACACACGCTCTATCCGGAGGAAATCCCGGATAAGCTCTGGCCGCTGCCGGTGGGGGATCTGCTGTTCGTGGGCGGCGCTTCCGCAAATCGGTTGAGGGAAGAACATATCTACACAATCGGAGAACTTGCACACGCAGACCCGGAGCTCCTGCGGAGAATCCTCGGCGACAAGATGAGTCTCCAGGCCCGCAATTACGCAAACGGCATTAACAATTCTCCCGTCCGTGCCGAGCCGGAAGAGGCCAAGGGCTACAGCAATTCCGTGACGCTTGAGGAAAACGTAACCACGCTGGAGGCGGCGGACGCGATCCTTCTGGCTCTTTCGGACAGTGTCTCGGCTCACATGCGAAGTGACGGGGCAAAGGCCTATTGCGTTGCGGTATCGATCCGCTATCTGGACTTCAAAAACCGCTCGCATCAGTGCAAGACAGACCAGCCGATGGAATCCACGCGGGAAATCTATGAGCTGTCGAAACGGCTTCTCCGTGAGTTGTGGAAAGATCACAGGCCGCTGCGGCTTATGAGCATCGCGCTCTCCAACCTGACCAGAGAAGATGAGGGCGGGCAGATGTCCCTTTTCGGAGAAGAGGACAGCGGAAGACGGGAACGCGATGTGAAGCTGGATAAGGCGGTGGACGCCTTGCGGAGCAAATTCGGCGCCGATATCATCCAGCGCGGCACGGTGATGAAGGACGGGCTCCAGGTTGCCCGCAAGTTCAGGGGCAAACAGGAGTCCGAGCGGGACAAAACGTGAATTCAGATGAGCGGACACCCTGTCCCAAACGAAGAGAGAATACGGCACCCGAAATGACTCTGAGGTTGTTCGAGTGCCGTGTCGTTTATCTGCCGCTGGGCTTGGCCCTGCCGCTCAGCATAGACACAAGATCAAGCCAGAGGTCAATATTTGTGCTTGGGACCGACCAGAGCCGGAGAGAAATGATGTTGATTGCCTGCTCTTTCAGCCGATAATAATGCCGTCTCGAGATGTTCAGCCGATAGAGAACATCTGTTTGATGAAGCTTTTCCTCGGAAATGTAGGTCAAATAGATCAAATCGTAAAGCAGAGGACCGTTATCCGGCTTGTATTTGAGGGTGGTCAGGGCATCGTTGATGCGATCCAGGAGCTGGCGGGTCTTGGCTAGCCTTTCCAGACGAAGCTCGAGGCGTCGATTCTCCATGCCGATCTCTGCGTCGATCCGGCTCAGAACAGCGTCGAGCTTCTGCAGAGGGAGGTTGAGCTCGGCGGCGATGGTGTCCAGCTCACTGTCGGTCTGCCAGAGAATGTTTCTGTAGTTTGAGAGCAGGAGAAGCGTATTATGATATGCCTCCTTGCGCTTTTTCTCTTCAACCTGCTGTGGCGTTATGCTTTCGTCTGCAAGAATACCACGTTCACGGAGAAAAGAAAGAACCGCCTCATCGTTTGAGGCGGCGGAGGGAAAAGCATTTTTAGTCATAGGCAAAAAGCTCCTTTGAAAAAATGTTCAGGTCTACGATACAGGGCCCCCTGATAGGAGAAATATCATTTGACCGGGGGGGTCCTATATCTGTACCCTGGCAGTCATAATTACAATTCTTCCAAATCCAACAATGAGAAAGATACGCGCGTTTAAAAGAAGAGAAAAGTGCAACGCGATTATTATGTCGAATTTGCTTGGCAATGAGACCGACAGAAAGCAGATAGCGGCAGCTGTACCAAACGACCAAACGACTCAGATGCTCACGCTGACCTTCATGCCTGACAACATCGGCGGAGTATTCTCTGATCTTGCCAAGCACATCGGCGATCTGCTCATCGCTGGGCAGGGAGACGCCTGTATCGCAGGGATAGGATGTATTGAAAACGAGACAGCCTAATGAGCCGGGCAGCCGGTACAGAGTGAAGACATCCCTATGCTTTTGCAGGAATCTCCATACCTTGGTCTTTTCCCAGCGCCAGCGCTGTCCCAGTTTTTCCAAAGTCAAAAAAACTCCGGTTTTACCGTATTGGCAAACCGGAGCAAAAAAAGAAAACGCATTGTGCGGATCCATTGATACCGTGTGGCACCAGAGATCCAGCCATGCGTCAGCTTCATTAAATATGTAGTTTTGTGCAACAAGTCTTTCTGTAATGGACCGGGGGACACACAGAAAACCATAGCCGGGTGTTGCATACACAGCGCCGGAATCACAGGGAGCGCCGCAGTAATCCAGCTCATAATCTGTAATGCGGTACGTCAGCAGCTTCGTTTTAGCGTCCAGCTCAAAACTGAGATACCCTAGATCTGAGAGCTGTCGGAGAATATCCAGAGCCTGTTCACGCTTTTTCACACCGAGAATACTCTTCAGGCCTACTATGCCGCCTGCCCAGGTTCCCGCCTCAACAGGATTCCGATGACCGCAATAGGAGGCGATGCCTTTGCGAAAGGCAGCACGGGCAGCAAGCCTGCTCCAGTAACCTAACAAACCTTTTCCGACATGCAACGCAATGCGAGGCAGTTTGAGCCATTTATATTTATAGAGACATGCGGCCATAATTATCCTCCTAACCTTAAAAAATTCTGGGATGAATGATCGACAATTTTCGATATGGGTTGATTGTTATGGAGCAAGATGGTATACTATAAAAAGGATATAGTGGACTATAAGAGCATTTTACTATTTGCGAGTTTTTTCCTGATAGGACTATGTAAATTTCAAGGATTGATTGAACACATTGGACATGGGGCCGATGGACGAATTTGACACAAAAAACATAAAACTCGCAAAAGATTTTCAACTCGCAAGAAAACTCGCATTTGGATTATCACTGTTTGGAAACAAAGGAAATAAGAGAAAAAGTGCAAATAAAAGTAATCAAATACGGGTAAATGTGGAGTTATTGTACGGAATAGTACGATTAATAACGCGAGAGGCAGAATACAAGTTTGAGTTGCTTGAAGGATGAAAGGCGTTGAAACAGGCAGACTTTTGAAGAACCTTATCTGAAAATGCCGTCAAAAACTAGCATATAAACTAGCATTTGAGAAAACCCCGTAATCTGTTATTTTTGAATCTCCTATAAAAGTTCAGAAATCGACAAATCGGATTCTCAGAGAAAATAGATATTTCTGAACATTTTTGTCAAAAGTATGAGCCCTGCGTGAAAAACACGCAGGGCTCATTCGGCATTTTATACGGAAATAATGCAGACTTCGTTGTAATCCGGCAGAAGCGTATCATGCGTGAGAAAGAGCATGTTTTCCGCTTTCGCCTGGCTGATCATGATTCGGTCAAAGGGATCGTTATGGGGTTTCACGTTCTCGGAACGTTTTAAGGTTTCCAGTGCGAAGACATGCCGGTCACTGATATCCAGCGGCTCATATCCGGCCTGGGTACAGAACGAGGAGAGTTCCTTGCCGGAGAAGGGAATCTTATCTGGATGCAGTGTATGCTTGATGGAAATCTCCCAGATGGAGGCAGCACTGTAGTAAATGATATTGTCGGGATTTAGAATGAAATCTTTTGCCTTTTCGGAGAGCTTGTCGTCTGCTGTCAATGCCCAGATCAGGATATGCGTGTCAAGGAGTATATTCATTCCAAGCCTCCGAACATTGCCGCAATTTCGTCGTTTCCTACGTCCAGATCTGCGGGAAATTTCAGTTTCCCTTTTGCAATTCCAATTCTGCTTTCAATAGGGGCATCATATACACTGACCATTTTCATGACAGGTCTGCCGTGTCTGGAAACAATAATGCGATCCTCCTGCTTTGTCTCAATCAGGCGCACCAGCTTTGAAAAATTGGTCTTTGCCTCCAGAATGTTGACTTGCATCATGATAAACACCTCCTTCAATCGTGAGAAGCGGAGCTGACCATTGTGGTCAGTTTTATTATATACTATGTCGGATGAAATATCAAGACACAGCTTTGATGTAATGAAGAGATTCAGGAGAAGCATAACGATTTCTGAATCGTTTCCAGGAAGAACAATAGGAGAATACAGACAAAACGGGTTTTGATAGTTTTTCAGTCAGGGGACAGATTGTACTTAAAAGACAGAAAAATACAGTTTTCTTGATGCCGTACGAGGACATAAAACAATGATTGGAAACAAAAACTAGCAAGGAAAATGAACTAGCTGACAAACTAGCAAACAAAAAAGTTTTATTTAACATGAAATGGAAAAGCAAAAAAATATTCCCATTTTCGGCAGCTAATGCACGGAAATAATACTTTAAATGAACTATATGTACACGAAATCACGCAAACAGCAGAATACAAGTTCGAAATCCTCGAGGGCTGAAACCCCTTGATTTTCCTAGCTTTTTTTGATTTACTTGGCTAGAAAACTCGCAAAAACTCGCAAAAAAACTCGCATTCGGAAAAAGTGCGAGTTTTTGACCCTGTAGCTGTTCCCGCAACCGTTGTCAAATAACAGCCGCCTGCACCACCGGGTGCGGGATCAAAAGGGCATCCAGAGCTTTTCCGTAGGTACGGCGTACCGAAAGGTATGTTATAAGGAAAGGCTTTGGATGCCCTTTCAAATTGAAGGAGGACTAACAATGAATATCAAACCCTTTGCGGTGGAAGAATGGATGAACGCCTATGAGACAACGGCGCGGTCGAAAGCGGTCTTCACCCGGTCTTATATTTGGCGGAACCGGGCCTGCCCGGTCAGAACAGGCTGATCTATATCGCCTCGTTCAGAATCTAAGGCAACACCGCACAATGCGGAAAGAGCAGATTCCGAAAAAATTGGGTTCTGATGATGGCACTTTTTCGCAGATGTACTTTGTGTACCTCAAGAAAAAGTGACGAAATTGGTGATGAAGCGCTGGGCCTCGCGGCGGAAATCTCCCCGGCATCCGCAGGCATGTACCGATCCTTACAAACTGCGCCTGCGTCAGCGAGAGCTCCCGGGTCGTTGCCTCTCAGGTGCGCGGCTCGGTGAGCAGGCCAACCAGTCTGTCAATCTGCGCCTGCGTCATCCCGCAGCGCAGCAGATATCCGACTGCTGCCCGGTGCAGATCGGTGTGCGGCAGCTGCTCGATTTCAATCTCGGCGATCGCCGCAAGGATCTCGTCGATCCTGAGCTTGAACAGGCGGTATTGCAGAGAATCGGGATTCATCTCAATGTTGTGCAGAGTGTCATAGCTGGTCATGTAATCCTGCACGATCTCGTCATAGCTCGCTCCGCACAGCGCTTCCACCACCGCGCAGACGGCCCCGGTGCGATCTCTTCCCAGGCTGCAGTGGATCAGCCAGGGAAGCTCCAGTTCCGTCAGCTCCGAAAAGCCTTTGCCGACGCCCTGCATGGTTTTCGGGTCCAGAAAGTCTATGCCCAGATGACAGGGGATCACCCGGCCCTGCTTGAACAGGGACGCCGTATATGCAGGCAGCCCCTGAATGGCCTCCAGCCTCTCCTGACTGTCCGCCAGATTGAGGACAGCGCGGATGTTGTGCGCGGCAATATAGGCGCCCATCAGCTCGACCCTGCCGTATTCCGCATCGAAGGGCGACGAGCCTCGGTACAGCCGTCCCGGCTGAATGGCGCCGACTGTCACCTCACGCGCGTTGAGAAAGTCTTCGTCGGTCTGGCCCGGCGCTCTATAGGTTGCGTCATTGGTGTTGTAGGCTTCAAATTCCTCCCGGTATCGGCCCTTCTGTTCCAGGGTGATGACCGCCGTCTCGCCGGGCTCGATTCGGGCGGTCAGGTTCGGGTTGCGCGCGACGCCCCCGATAACCAGAGCGTTTTGAAACACCGTCAGGGCCACGTCATCCATTTTCCCATAGAAATCCGGGTAAAAGGGTATAGCCTTGAATTGATATCCGCCTGAGAAGACGACATCTACACTGTCGCCATACGCAAGGTCGATCCCGTTCAGGTCGAAGACGATGGCCCCCGAACTGATTGATCCTTGTGACGGTCGCATGCACCGGCTCAAAGTCCCCGGCGTAGACGCCCGAGGCGCAGAACAGGAAGAGAAGGATCAGCGCCATCGCTGTCGCGATTGTACGCCTTGCCGGGTTGACGGCGATGTACACGCTGCTTTCGCGTGAGTTTTGCCCTTGAATATCTTCGTTCGTTTTCATGGCTCTCTCCGCTTCCCAGAGTATCTGATGTCTGCTTCCCGCACCGAATATCCCCATAAAATATAGCACAGGCGCTGACAGACGTCAATCATGCGGGCCGAAAGAAACAACGGTGGATATCCGCATCTTTGGGGTGGAAATAAGAAGGCGGAAATGATATAATATACAAAATCGATCGGCTGCCCACCGGCACCATACGGGACGCCGGAACCGGACAGAACAGGAGGCTTGTTTGTGAGAATCGTAGTGAAGGTAGGCACATCCACCCTGACGCACCCGAGCGGGCACATGGACATCCGCCATGTGGAGACGCTGTGCAAGGTGCTCAGCGACGTGAAGAACGCGGGGCATGAGATCGTCCTGGTCTCCTCCGGCGCCATCGGCATGGGCGTGGGGAAATTAAACCTCCGGCAGCGCCCGACGGATATGGCCACCAAGCAGGCCGCCGCCGCGGTGGGGCAGTGTGAGCTCATGTACGTCTATGACAGACTTTTCGGCACCTATAACCACACCATCGCCCAGATCCTGCTCACCGGCGAGGATCTGCGGGACGAGGAGCGCTACCGCAATTTCTCCAACACCGTCGGAAGGCTTCTCGAGCTCGGCGTGCTGCCGGTCATCAACGAGAACGATACCGTCTCCACCGTGGAGATCGCCGTCGGCGACAACGACACCCTCGGCGCGCTGGTGGCGGTGAGCGTGAAGGCAGACATGCTGCTGATCCTCTCGGATATCGACGGCCTCTATACAGCCGACCCGCGCCGGGAAAAGACGGCGCGGCTCATAAGCGAGGTGCTGGAGATCACCCCCGAGATGCGCGAAAGCGCCGGGGGCGGGGGGACGGCCCTTTCCACCGGCGGCATGGCGACAAAGCTCACGGCTGCCGGGATCTGCATGGACGCCGGCACCGACATGTTCATCCTCAACGGCGCAAAGCCGCTGCTTATTTATGAGGCACTGGAAGGGAAACCCGTCGGGACAAAATTTATCGGGAGGAAGGATACGCCATGAAGACGACCCATGAGATCCTTAGTGAGACCAAAGCCGCGCTGCCGCTGCTGACAGCGTCGAGAGAGAGGAAAAACGCGGCCCTGCTCGCCATCGCGGACAGGCTCATCGCGGAGCAAAACGACATCCTGGCCGCCAACCGCCTGGATGTGGAGGGCGCGAAGGACCGCTACGGCGAGGTGATGATAGACAGGCTTACTCTGACGCCCGAGCGCATCGAAGCCATGGCACAGGGCGTGCGCGAGGTCGCGGAGCTTCCCGACCCGGAGGGCAGAGTGCTCCGGCGCGTGGTGCGCCCGAACGGGCTTGTGATTGAGAAGACCTCCGTGCCCCTGGGCGTGGTCGCCATCATCTACGAAAGCCGCCCGAACGTCACCTCGGACGCGGCTGTCCTGGCGCTCAAATCCGGCAACGCCGTCATCCTGCGCGGCGGCCGCGAGGCCTACCGCTCCAATGCCGCTATCGTCGCCGCCATTCGTCACGGCCTCGAGGACGCGGGCCTTCCCGCCGCCCTTGTGGGCTTTATTGAGGATACCTCCCACGCGAGCGCCGACGAGCTCATGCGGGCCGTGGGCTATGTGGACCTGCTCATCCCCCGGGGCGGCGCGGGCCTCATCCGCCGCTGCACCGAAAACGCGAAGGTCCCCTGCATCCAGACCGGCACCGGCATCTGCCATATCTTTGTCGACGAGACGGCGGACCAGGACAAGGCCCTTAATATCATCGAAAACGCCAAGGCCAGCCGCCCCTCGGTGTGCAACGCCGAGGAGGTGCTGCTGGTGCACCGGAATATCGCCGCGGAATTTCTGCCGAAGCTCTGCGAGCGCCTCACATTGGCGCGCCGGGAAAAGGGTCTTGTCCCGGTCGAGCTGCGCCTGGATCCCGCCGCCGCGGCCATTATCCCCGGCACCCCGGCGGGGGAGCGGGACTTTGACACGGAGTTTCTCGATTACATCCTCGCCGTCGCCGTGGTGGACGACGCGGACGCCGCCATCCGGCACATCGCCCTGCACTCCACGGGCCACAGCGAAGCCATCCTCACCGAAAACGATGCCAACGCAGAAAAGTTCACCCGCCTTGTGGACGCCTCCTCCGTCTATGTAAACGCCTCCACCCGCTTTACCGACGGCGGCGAGTTCGGCCTCGGCTGCGAGATGGGCATCTCCACCCAGAAGCTCCACGCCCGCGGCCCGATGGGGCTCGAGGAGCTCAACAGCTACAAATACATCATCCGCGGCAACGGGCAGACACGCTGAGGAGTGTGCGGCCTTAGAGATTCATAAAAGCAATGTACGTCGATCTCGCGGTAATTCACGAGATCGACGTACATTTTTGCGTATTCGTAAGTATTCAGTCCTGACCTTGTTCAACAGTGAAAACGTCCGTCTTGCGTCATTGCGAACCAGTGACCGATGTCACGACAAGCGTGGATCGCGTCACGCGTTTCTCGCGCGTCGCGTTGGTGTGGCAATCCGTTGAACGCCTTGCCGCATTGCCATTCCCGGGTCTGCTGCGCGACGGCCCGCCAATGGCGCGGCTGCGGAGATTCCGTGCCGCCTTCATCTGCCGCAGGCAGCGGCGGCCCGCAATCCTCCCAGCGGCCAGGTACGATTTCTGAGATGTTTAGTGCCTCCGGCGGGCGGATTCCCACGCCAGTGTTGCGCCACTGGCTCGGAATGACGGGGTAGACTGAATCGTTACGCGTATGTTATACTCAGATTTCCGGGAGGCTTGCCGCGGCGATGCTCTGGCCCACGCGGCGGGCCTTTTCGTCGGGCAGCATGACCGTGACCCTCGCGGCAAGCGCGGGGTATTCGTTCTTCACGATGCGGTTGCATTCCTCGATCAGCAGATCGCCGCCCACGCCGGAGGCCACGCGCCCGAGCACCAGCAGATAGCGCAGATCGTAGAAGCTTGCGTACAGGGACAGGGTGTGCCCAAGGTAGGCGCCGATGGTGACGAAGATCTTCCTTGCGCCCTCGTGGCCCTCCTCCGCCAGCTTCTGCACGGCCTTGAGCTTGTCGGCAAGGCTTAAGTCAGGATCGAGCTCGATGCCCACCCGGGGGGCCAGGCGGATCACCGCGTCCTGGGAGAAGTACTTGCAGCCCACGCCGAAGTCGGTGGACCACTCGTCCTGCGGCGCGTCCGGCTGGAGGTCGACCGGGGCGAAGGCCAGCTCGTTGAACCAGCCGAGGATCTTGCCGTCGGGCGTGACATAGCCGGCGGCCTCGCTGGTGCCCATGGCAATGCCCATCACCGCGCCGGAACCCAGGCTCATGGCCCCGGCAAGCGCGGTCACGTCGCCGTCGTTTGCAACGACGATCGGCACGTCGCCGATCTCCTTCGCCGCGCGGTCATAGACGGTCTTGACCTCCTCGCACCGCTCGCGCGGGACCTTGATGAAGAGGGAGGACACCATGGGGGCGTTGCCGACAAAGGTGCCCGCGGAGGATACGCCGATGGCGTCGACGCGCGGCATCTTGGAAGCGGCGGTCTTGAAGGCCTCGACGATGCCGTTATACTGGTACGCGGGGTCTGCCGACTGCTTGGGGAACCACACGACCTCCTCGGAATAGACGCTCACCCCGTCAATGACGGCGGAGACCTTGCGGTCCGAGCCGCCCGCGTCAAAGCCGATGCGGCAGCCCTCGAGGTGCCCGCCGATGGACTTGGCCTGCTCATTTGCCCTGGGGAAGTCCTTTTCCTCACAGGTCACCAGCTCGAAGGGCCGCTCGAAGATATCGTATTCAAAGTGCACATCAAAGTCGCGCTTTCCGCCCTCGCGGTAGAGCTCCTTCAGTTTTTCGGCGGTCTCCTCGCAGCCGCAGATCGTGACCTTCCAGCCGCCCACGCTCCAGAGCAGGAATTTGACGTAGCGCTCCATATACCGCAGGTTTGCCTCCGCGTATTCCTCGCCGCGCAGGCGGGAGTGGAACACGGACACGTGCCCCTTCTCGCGCTCGAGCGCCACCTTGAAGGGCCGCTCGGCTCCCTTGAGATAGGCCTTGGCCCACACGCCGAAGGGGATAAAACTCTCATCCAGCAGGGGCTTGTTTTTATAGTCATAGGAAATGCCGAGATAATTCATAGTAGTGTCCTCATAAATTCAGAAATATGGGTATCGGGTTAACGCAGCAGGAATCAGCTTTAGCCCCCCCCTGTCGAAAAGGGGGCTCCCGCGAAGCGGGTGGGGGATCCGCTGTTGTCCCGAGCCCGGATCAGCGGATCCCTCCGTCACTTCGTGACACCTCCCTTTGCGAAAGGGAGGTAAGACACACAGCAAGCTGCGTTAGGCCGATATGCACTTTCAGAAATAACAGCATGGAAACCCATAATTTACCTCCTGTAAAAATAATCCGTTCCGCGAGTGTCTTCGCCGCGGATTTTACGATTCAAATTTTACAAAACTCCGTCGAGCTTGTCAACAACGCTCTGAAAGAATTTTTCACAAAAACGCTATCTTGAAAGGAATTTTTCGTAATCACCAAAACGCCGCCCCGCTTTTTGGGCAAGTTGCCAAAAGCGGGGCTGTGAAAAAGTTTGCGAAATGTTACTTTTGCATGGGTAAGGCGCATGATCAAAATACAAAAACGGTTGACGTAATCCGTATTATATTGTAGAATAAGCATGCCCGTAAGGGACGGTGAAGAGTAAACAACAAACACGCAGGCGGTTGGTTCCATCTCCTCCGAAGGGAGGTGATGCGTATGCGTCTTACCTTTCACATAAAGAAGTGGACTGTGACGATTATCGTCTACGAAACTTCCAAGAAGGCAAAGACACAGCACGATAAAAAATCTGCCGCCACTCCGCACAAGTGACAGCAGTTTTTTGTGGCTTTGCCACTACCTGTTTAGTTTCTTGAGGAGCTAACCGTGTGCGTGGTTTGCTCTTCACTGTTATTATAAGGCCCTGACGGCGCTTTGTCAAGCGTTACAAATGTTTGTCAGCGAGCGCGGCGGCGATGCGCTGGCGGTTGGCCCGGCAGCCGTCCGGCTCGGTGAGGGTGACGCGGGTGAAGAGGATGTCCAGCAGGAAAAGCTGGGCGATCCTTGCGGGCACCGAGCCGTGCTCGAGCGGGCTTTCGTTCGAGCCGCACTGCAGCACCACGTCGGCAAGCTGTGCGCCGGGGGAGCGGGGGAAGCGCGTGATGAGGATGATCTTTGCGCCCTGCTCCCGCACAACGGTGAGCGTCTCCATCATGTCCTTTGTCGCACCGGAGTAGGAGAAGAACAGGACCGCGTCGGCCTCGGTGAGGGTGGCGGCGGCGATGACCTGCATGTGGGAATCGGACACGGGGACAAACTTCCCGTCGTAGACCGAGAACAGGTGCGCGGCCTCGGAGGCGAGGATCATGGACCCGCCCTGGCCCATGCACAGGACCTTCCGCGCGCCGCGCAAAATGGCGACGGCCCTGTCCAGCTCCGCCGGGCGCAGGAGGGAAAGGGTCTGCAGCATGGCCTCGCTCTCCACGGCGTAGAGCTTGCGGGCAAGCTCGATGGGGGCGTCGCTGTCGCGGATGGGCTTGTCCGCCGCGGCGGCGGGCTTGGGCGCGCCCGCGTTTGCGATGGCAAGCTTGAAGGCGTTGTAGCCCTTGTAGCCGAGCCGCCTGCAAAAGCGCGACACCGTAGCTTCCGCCACGCCGCTTTCTTCCGCAAGCTCCCCGATGGACAGGTACTGTGAACGGTCCCGGTGCTTGAGCACATAGTCGGCGGTTTTGCGCTCGGCGGCGGTCAGTTCATAATAGGACTGGCTGATGGTGTCGAATACGTTTGGGGTTGTGTCGGGCATCTGGTGTCAGTCCTTTCAAACATCAAATACAGGTTTTCTTGGCTCCCCCTTTGGGGGAGCTGTCACCAGTGCCGCAACACTGGTGACTGAGAGGGCCGTCGGACATGGTACAATGTCGGCGGACCCTCTCCGTCATTCGCCTTGCGGGAGACGGCGAATGCCACCTCCCCCGGAGGGGGAGGCAAGCATGTGTTACTCTCCCAAAAGCTCGCCCATCATCACGTCCACCATCGTGAGCATGCGCGGCAGGTGGAACGGGCCCTTGAAGGTCGAGCCCTTGCAGGCTGGCTCTGTGGGCTTGCCCTCGCGGTCAAGGCAGGTGTACACGCCGCCGTTGACGGGGTCCATGCCGTTATCGAGCCAGAACCTGACGCAGCGGTCAAGCTCGGCCTGCATCCATTTGCGGCTGTCCGCAAGCTTTGCTCTGTCCATGGGAAAAACCTCCCGAAAAAGATAGTTTCGATTTTACGGTATTTACAGTGTAACAGCCGTGAAAGAAATTTTCAATAAAAATATGATTTGAAATTTCAAAGAAAGAGGCTGACAAGACGCGCCGCGGATGGTATAATCGAAAAAACAATTATAGGTATCGGCTTCACTCAGCAAGAATCGGCTTCCGGCCTGTCACTGGTTCGCAATGACACAGGACGGACATTTTCACCGTTGAACAAGGCCAAGACTGAATTCTTACCAGAAAAATAAGCGACAAGGAGAAAGAGAATGAAAAAACGGATCGCAGCTTTGCTGATTGCCGTGCTGCTGCTCGGGATGCTCCCGGCGGGGGCATGCGCCGCGGAGCCGGACGGCTGTACGCTTGACCGCGTGGTGGTCCTGAGCCGCCACAATATCCGCTCCCCGCTGTCGGGCAGCGGCTCCCTGCTCGGCGACATCACGCCGCACGAATGGTTCAACTGGACGAGCAAGCCCAGCGAACTGTCCCTGCGCGGGGCGCTGCTGGAGACCCTGATGGGCCAGTATTTCCGCCTGTGGCTGGAGAATGAGGGCCTTTTCCCGGGAAACTACCGCCCCGAGCAGGGCGCCGTGCGCTTTTACGCAAACGCCAAGCAGCGCACCCTTGCAACAGCCCGCTATTTCTCGGCCGGGCTTCTGCCGGTGGCGGAGACGGAGATCGAGAGCCATGCCGCCTATGACACCATGGACCCGACCTTCAACCCGGCGCTGACCTTCGTGACCGAGGATTACGCGGAGGATATCCGCAGCCAGGTCGCCGAAATGGGCGGCGAGGCCGGGATGCAGGGCATCCTCGACGGGCTGCACGACGCCATTGAGCTTTTGGCGGACGTTGCGGATATCCGCGAGAGCGAGGCGTATAAGACCGGCGCGGCGGGAGATTTCCCGGAGGGTGAGACGAAACTGATCATCGAAGAGGGCAAGGAGATCGGCATGACGGGCCCCATCAAGACCGCAACTTCGGTGGCCGACGCCCTGACCCTCCAGTATTACGAGGAAGCGGACCCCGTCAAGGCGGCCTTCGGCCATACGCTTAATAGAGAGGACTGGCTCAGGCTCCACAGCATCGTGGACACCTATACCGACATGCTCTTCACAAGGCCCCTGGTGTGCGTGAACGCGGCAAACCCGCTGCTGCGGGAGCTTCGCGCCGAGCTTGAGACGCAGGGACGGCGTTTCAGCTTCCTCTGCGGCCACGACTCCAACATCGCAAGCGTCCTGGCTTCGCTCGGGGTTGAGGACTACACGCTGCCGGAGACGATCGAGCCCAGGACGCCGATCGGCTGCAAGCTGGTATTCGAGCGCTGGCTGGACGGGGCGGGCGAGGCCTTCTGGAAGGTGAGCCTGGTCTACCAGAGCACGGACCAGCTTCGCGAATATACACGCCTCACGCTGGAAAACCCGCCCGTGAAGACGGCGCTGGCTTTTGACGGCGTGGAGACCAACGCCGACGGCATGATCGCGGAGGCGGATCTCTTCGCCCTGTTCGACGGCGCGATCGACGCCTATGACGCTCTGCTCGAGCGCTACGGCGAAAGCGAGGAGCTCCCGAGCGCGGCGTGAGCTGATTGAGGTATTATGAAAAAAGTCAAAGATTCCATCCGGACAAAGGAACTAATCACGGTACTCATTATCGTGCTGCTCTTTTTCCTGTTCCGCAGCGCGCTCTCCTATGTCTTTACCAGGGCCGGCGAGGCGCGGGAGGAGGAGATGCTGGCGCTCAAGATGGACACCATGCTGAATGTCGTGGACGATGTCAACGCAAGACGCATGGCGGCGGACGAGGGCATCACTGCCAACCGGCGGGCGGGCGTGCGCATGATGACCGGTCTCCTGCGGGAATTTGTCACCGCGGACGGCTATGACGGCCCGCGCACATTTTCTGACGGCTTTGTGGCCGAGCTCCGGGACGGGCACGTGATCCTGCCGCAGGAGTACGGGTGGCTGGCCGACCGTCTCCGCCGGGCGCAGATCGAGGAGAGCGCCGAAAACGGCACCATGCTGCGCTGCACGGCGGCAGACGGCGAGGACTTAGCGTCCGAGCGCTGCTATCTGTTCTTCGGCAAGATCGCGCAGGACCTCTTCTACGCCGACATCCTGCCCGAGAGCAGGTACAACGATTACATGGAGCGCAGCACCCGGAGCGTCAGCGAAGCGCTGGAGACCTCCGACAACGCCTTCGGCGCGCTCACCCTGGTGCTACGGGAGCAGGACGGGGAGACGGAGCTTTTAAGGCACTACGGCTCAGAGGCAGTTTATGAGGCGCTGTCCTCGTCGGGCCTGCTGCCGGAGCTTGTCCGCGGCGAAACATCCGCCGTCACGCTCAACGGCAAGGAGTACAGCTGCGCCCGTACCGGCTTCGGCACGGGTGAGAGAGGCGAGTCCCCGCTGCTGTTCGTGCAGCTCATCCCGAAGGACTCGCTGCGGGAGGAGAGCGACACCCGCGTACTGCTGCTGGGAAGCGTAATGGTGATCATCCTGGCGTCGATCACGATCTACACGATCGCCGCGCAGCGGGCCATGGCGGAGCAGGAACTTGACGAGGAGCTCAAGGCCCGCTACAGCCCGAGACGGCTGCGCAGACGCTTGCTGAACACGGGCGCTGTCAGCGTCGTGCTGATCTTTGCCATCGTGGTGCTGGTGGAGGCAGTGGGCCTCATGTACACCGAGCTTCGCAACGGGCGGGATGTCCTGGACCTGTTTTCCAGGCAGCTCCAGCGCAGCACCGAGGAGGAGTACAGGCAGATCCAGCGGGAAGAGGAGATGTGGATCGTTTCCCGCGGGGAGAAGCTGGCGGCGCTTTTGACGGAGTACCCGGCACTGAATACCAGGCAGAAGCTCCGTGAAACCTGCGAGGCGCTCGATGTCGAAACGATCACGCTCTTCGATACCGGAGGGCGGCAGCTCCTGTGCAGCGGCGCATATCCCGGCGCCCGGCTGTATGACGCGCAGTATCCCGCGCTCTACGATTTCAGGCGTCTTCTGTACTGAGAAAAGAGTATCGTGCATGAGGCGGCGCTCGATCCCATCACCGGCCTTGAGCGCCAGCAGATCGGCGTGGCGATGCCCGCATCCGACGGAGACGGCCTGCATGGTGCGCTGCTCATGACCCTCCTGCCCGAGAGGACAGCCCGGACAGCCCGCGCCATCGAGGCCGGGGACGTCCGCTTGTTCAATTCGGCAAGCGGGACGATCTGCTTTGCGGCAGATGCGGCAAACGGCGAGATCGTGTATGCCGGCGAGCCGGACATGATCGGCAAGCGGATCCGGGAATACGGCGTGCCGGAGGACAGCCTGCGCGACGGCTTCATGGACTTTGCCGAGATCGCGGGCACCGGCTGCCTGATGATGACGAGCCGCGTCGGCGACAGGGTATCTTACTACGCCGCCGAGACGAGCGCTGTCTTCGGACGCATCGTCAAAACCGGCGTCGTTGTCGCGCTGATCTTCGCCGCGGCGCTGGTGCTGCTGCAGACGATCCTCCTGCGTGGCTACAGCGAAGAGAACTATAAGGAATGGGAACAGCTCCGGGCCGAGGAGCGGGAACGCCTGCGGCAGCACATCAAAAAGCTGGACGGCGAAGCGGAGAGGGAAGCGAAGAAAAAGAGCATCCTGAATAAGCTCCTGGACCTGATAGACTGGGATCATATGAGCGCCGGGGCCAAGGCCGGGGTCATTCTCCGCATCGGCCTGCTCATCCTCATCCCGTGCGTACTGGCGATCCTGACCGGGAAGCTGCTGCCGAACGAGCGCTGCGGCACCATGTTCGGCTTCTTCATGGGCGGCGGCTGGAAGCGGGGCCTGAACCTGTTCAGCCTCTGCGCCATTATGCTGCTGGTCGGCATCGCGTATCTTGTCAACGTGCTGTGCAGCCTGCTGCTGAAGCTGATCGGCGGCATCGTCTCCGATCGCGGCGAAACCGTGCTGCGCCTCCTGTACAGCTGCGTGCGCTATGTCACGGTCATCGGGGGTCTTTACTTCGCCCTTGAGTACCTCGGCTTCTCGGCGGGCACGATCGTGGCCTCCCTCGGCATCGTGTCCCTGGCGATCTCCCTGGGCGCGCAGGACCTCATCAAGGATATCCTCGCGGGCCTTGCCATTGTCTTCGACGGGAGCTTTCACATCGGCGATGTCGTACAGATCGGCGACAAGGAGGGTGTCGTGCGGGAGATCGGCGTGCGCACCACAACGCTTACGGTGGACGGCAACAACACCTTGTATGTGAATAACAGCGAGATCAGCAGCGTGCTCAACAAATCCAAGGAGCTGTCTGCACTGGATATTAAGCTGCGCGTCCCGGCGAGCGAATCGCTGCTGCGGCTGGAGGAGCTTCTGGAGCGCGAGCTGCCGAAAATCGGGGCCGGAAACGGCAAAATCATGGAAGGGCCGTACCTGCTCGGCGTGACGAGCCTGTCCGGCGACTTGCGCAAATCCGTGATGACGCTGACTATCGAGGCCATGATCAACCAAAAGGACGAGGACGAGGTCACAAGCTATCTCTACCGCGAGCTGCGCCTCCTGTTTGAGCGGGAGGACATCGAGCTGCTGTAATCTCCATAAACGCAAGAATCCCCGGCGGATACACCGCCGGGGATTTCTGCACCTTATCAGATTGTTTTGTAAATGCTGTTTTCCTGCCTCCCCCAGCCGCTTGCGGCGAAATGGGGGAGGGGGACCGCTTCAGCGGTGGAAGGGGTTTGGTCGATAAACAACTCCCTCAGTCACCAGTGTGTGCACTGGTGCCAGCTCCCTCAGAGAGGGAGCCAAGATAAGCTCCGCGCGTCAGCTCAGCGTGATGCCGCCGAAGATGCTCATGCCGAGGATCGTGATGATCGCAAGCGGCGCAACATAGCGGATGATGACGGCGTAGGTCTTCTTCATCCCGAAGCGCACGCCGCTCTGCTCGATCTCGCGGATGGCGCTCTCGGGCTTCCAGACCCAGCCCGCGAAGAGGCAGCAGCCCAGGGCGCAGAAGGGGATCATGAGCCTGTCGGTGAGGTACTCCATCGCGTCGCAGAAGGCGGGGAAGCTGACGCCGCCCGCCGCGTCGATCCAGAAGCCCTTGAGCGGGTAGGCCGCCTGGGAGCAGGTGTAGAGGCAGCCGATGAGGAACATCACCGTGCACACACCGATGGTGGTGGCCGTGCGCTTCCAGTTGAAGTGCTCGGTCAGGAAGGCGACGATGCTCTCAATGAGGGAGATGCAGGAGGTCAGCGCCGCGAACAGCAGCAGCAGGTAAAACAGCACACCGAAGAGCCTGCGGCCGGGCATCTGCTCGAATACGCCCGCG
>Ga0247611_10004441_pt1 | contig 19429 bp, 18 predicted proteins | sample 177DNAGHGhighgp2_FD_192422 | JGI IMG/M metagenome (GOLD analysis project Ga0247611, IMG submission 192422) | Sheep rumen microbial communities from Palmerston North, Manawatu-Wanganui, New Zealand - 1770 DNA GHGhigh gp2 | ecosystem: Host-associated > Mammals > Digestive system > Stomach > Rumen...
TTTCGAGGTTGATGAAACTAAGCTTGAAGCCCCTGTTAATAAGAGCATGGGAAAGTCTTCAATGAGCTGGTTCACTTCTCTTGGTCTTTCCTTTAATAACCTTAGAACTAAAAAAGGGCGTACACTTTTAACAGCCTTTGCCGGTTCTATAGGCATTATTGGTATCGCCCTTATTCTCTCGCTCTCTACAGGCGTTAAGAGCTATATCTCAGATCTTCAGAAGAAAACCATGACCTCATACCCTATCACCATCGATTCGGAGTCTTTTGATATTTCTTCCTTTATTACCATGGGAGGTTCTGATGCTTCAGTTTCTGTTTCTTCTACTGATGGAACTACCGAAGAAGATGATACCAATAAAAACCATGAGCTTGACGGTGTTTATACTAATCCTTCTTATTTTGAGGAACGTATTTCCATGCAGGATGCTTATAAGCACAATAATCTTACTGCTTTTAAGAAATACCTTGATGACGAAAACGCTGAAATCCATCAGTTCATCGGTGAGAATGGTATAGTTTATTCCTACGATACAGCATTTAGTGTTTATGGCTATGATCCTGAGGGCGTTTTTGTTAATACTGATGGCTCTACCATACATTCTTCACATTCCGCAAATAACGAGCTTCCTTCTTTCTCTAATTCAGAGACTAGTAAGAACTATAATTTTTCCGAGCTTCTTCCTGGCGGTAACGGTGCTTTAGTCAGCCCTGCCATTATTGAAAGTTACGAAGTGCTTTCTGGAGACTGGCCTAAGGCTTATAATGATATCGTACTTGTTGTTAATCAAAAGAATGAAATCGCTTCCTATACTCTCTATGAGTTAGGAATCCTTCCTATTTCTGAGTTCGATTCCATTTCACAGAAGATAGATAAGAATGAGGATGTCGTCTTCGAGCGTACTAAGATCAACTACGAAGACATTGTTAATAAGAAGTTCTATCTTGTTACTGAGTGCGATCTTTATACTTTAGATGAAAGTGGCTATTATTCAAAGTTTACTAATGGTTCTAGTGAAATCGAAAGCATTGCTAAGAATTCTCTTGAGCTTAATGTCTGCGGTATCATCCGTGCTAAGGCGGATTCTGATTTTACTCCTATTAGGACTCCTTTTGGTTATACAAAGGCTTTAACTGATTACATTATTGAGCATACTGATGAATCTGCTGTTGTTAAGGCTCAGCTTGCAAGTCCTGAGCGCAGCGTTATTAACGGCGCTACCTTTGCTTCTTCTGATATGAAGGAACAGCTTGCTGAGGCTAAGGCTTACCTTTCTTCTCTTTCAACAGAGGATAAGTCTTTCATCTATCAGAACATTATGGCTACTTTATATTCTAGTGACCAGAGTTCTGAAATGCTTCTTTCATTAAGCGATGTTGATCTTGCTGCTATGTTTGATGAATTTATTTCTAGCGATGATGCAGCTATCGGTGACCAGATTCTTGCCATGTATGATATGTATATTCCTACTGAAAGCTATGAAGATACGCTGACAAGACTTGGAGTTGTTGATCTTAACTCTCCTGTTTCTATCAGCCTTTATACTGATAGCTTCGAGGGTAAAGATGGAATTACTGACTGCATTACTAAGTACAACGCCGGCGCTAAGCCTGAGGATGCCATTACTTATACTGATTACATCGGTCTTCTGATGTCTTCTGTTACTGAAATTATCAACGTTATTTCATACATCCTTATTGCTTTTGTTGCGGTTTCACTTATTGTTTCTTCTATTATGATCGGTATCATTACCTACATTTCTGTTTTAGAGCGTACCAAGGAAATCGGTATCCTTCGTGCCATTGGTGCTTCTAAGCATAACATTTCACAGGTTTTCAATGCTGAGACCTTTATTATCGGTATCTGCTCCGGTCTTATGGGCATAGGTGCTACTTTACTTATCCTAATTCCTAGTAATGCTCTTATTCATAGCGTTGCTAAGTCTAATGACGTAAATGCATTCCTTCCTCTGTCTAGTGCACTGATTTTAGTTGCTCTTAGCACACTCCTTACTCTTATCGGTGGATTTATCCCTGCTAAGAAGGCTGCTAAAAAGGATCCTGTTGCTGCTCTTAGATCTGAGTAATTATTGAGGCGTTCTTATGAATAAAGAAACTGCGTTAAAACGTATTAATCCGGCTTTCCTTAAAGGCATCTGCCACAGAGGCCTGCACAACGACCGTTTCAGTGAAAACGGTCTTAAGGCCTTTGAGAATGCCATTAAGGAAAAAATGCCGATTGAACTTGATGTTCATATCACCAGTGATAATAAGCTGGTTGTTTTTCACGATTCTAACATGAAACGTATGACTGGTAAGGATGGCATCATAGAAAAACTTACTTTAGATGAGATCCGTACCAATTACAGGCTCCTTGACGGTGAGATGATTCCTACCTTAAAGGAGGTTTTAAAGCTCAACAACGAGCGCGTTCCTATGGTTGTCGAGATGAAGGTCTATAAAAGTAATCACAAGAGGCTTGCACGTGCTGTTAAGCTTACACTTGCTAAGTACATTAAAAATAAGGATAATGTTATTCTGATTTCTTTTGATCCGAGGTCTCTTTTCTATTTCAGGAAATCCGGCTACATCAGACAACTCCTTATCAGCTATTCTCATAGCTTTATGTTTATTTTCAGGCACTTTTTCGAAGGCATAGATTACGATTCAAGACTGATGAACCGCAAAGCATTTAGAAGGTATTCTAAACATCACCTCACCAATCTTTGGACTGTTGATTCTAAAGAGGCTATTTCTCTTGTTCTTCCTTATACAGATATCATTACCTTCGAACACGTTAATCCAAAGCACATAAAAAAAAGGCTCCTTCATAAAAACAGCAAGTATATCTTCAAGCCGTTTTCTGAATGGAACAGAAAGTACATAACGCTACGAGCTGATGAGTCTAAATAGCACATTAGAGAGATGAGATACTGAATTCATATGCACAAGTTGATGCCGCATTTTAGTCTAAATATCACATTAGAGGGAGGAGATATATGACCATAAAAAACATCCAAAAATTAAGACCTCTTGCCATCGCTGCAGCTCTTATTTTATCTGGCTGCACCGATAATAAGCCAGATTCAACAACGATAAATAGCTCAGAAGCTATAACCACGGCACCAGATTTGTCAACAGGTTTGTCAACAGATCTGTCAGCAGGCAATACTATTACGGATGAAAATACCCCTGCGACTGATGATAAATCACAGGAAGAATCCTCTTCATCCTCAGAGAATGCCACTCCTGAAGAAGTGACCGATTTATATTTAGGCGAAATTGCGGTACATGCTGAAAACATCTTCGGAAATCACTTCAGTGCGATAGTGCAACATACATACGACATAGATATATATAACCGTCTCAAAGCTTTGCGCGAGAGCTCTGAAATGCAGCCTACGCTGGAAAGAAAAGATGTCCTGTTTTCTGTAGATGTGAATAATACGCTTAATAGTAAATACATATACTGTACTGACGGTAGCTGGTATTATTCAGATATTAACAACCACGGGTCTTTTATGATACCTGCTGATAACGAAAAGGCGGCACTCATCGCTGATGAAATAATAGCGCACACTGCCCTTGATATTCTTGCTAAAGATGGTAAATATGGTATCGGCTCCTCACAAGAGGCTGACACTTCAGAAGAAAAAAATGAACCTCAGCTTGATACAGATACATCCTCTATATTCGGCGAGACAGCTTTCTTCTATGTAGATGACCGTTCAACGAAACTCTTCGATTTTGCAAAAAGCGGCGATGATATCTACTATCTTGAAGAAACCAGCACGGAAACAGACGTAAATATCAGCGGTTCGTCGCTTAGTACAGATTCCGATGTGTACGAATATTTCGGAAACTCAGATGAAGCCTATTTCCGCCGTGATTTTTACGATATATTTTATCCTGCTGACAGTTTCGAGGGTACATTTGAAACAGTCCCTCTTGCAAAACGTATTGCAGATAAATATACATTCGCTTATGGATTCAATGCATCGCTAAGCACTGGTGATTATCTCTGCGAGGTGTACAAAGGCCCTGATGATAATATTGCGGTGCTTCTTGATGATGACGGAAAGATAGTTTCAGGCTGGCAGTACGGTGCAGATGGACTTGCGGTCATGACCGCCTTACTAAGCGTAGATGAAATGCCTATTGATATTAATGAAACTCTTGAACACGCACGTACTCATACAAAGGAGATTGCAGATCAGATAGAGCTTGATAAGAAAAAGACCGTAGACGACTGGTATAAGGAAGATACTGCAAAATACGATCTTCCGGATCTTCTTGGCGAGATAGTCGAAGGTGAGGCTATATCTAAGCCTTCAGTGGTACAAAAATACCTTGATTGGTTTAAGAGCTACAAGCCATTCACTCTCGAATGGCGTGCAATAGGCGGTTTCAGGAGTGATTACAACTATCTGACTTATGACGGAGCGGATTTCTATGAGAACGAAATCGTATCTTCTCATGACAATTCATTTAATTATCATATTGAGAACATTTATACTGGAGATTATATCTATATATCTGACGATAACGGTGGTTTCAGACGCTATGATAAGGGTGATTTCTACACGCCTGAAGAAATATGGTATCATCTTCCTGACTCACTGGAGCCTTTGGATGGTTTTACATATATCCGCTCCTTCAAGGGTACGATAAACGGTGAAGAATATGACATTGAAAAATGGGAATTCCAAAATAGTTCCCCTGTTTTGTTCTTCTGTCGTGACGATGAGCTGGTAGCGTTCAGATATAATGTGTTCGACCGCAAAACAGTTTTCTATATCACAGAATTTTCAGAAACTGCCAATTCAGAGCTGATTATGGCACCTGAAAATGCAAGTGAAATAAGTGACTGACAAATCCTTATTTTACAAAGAATACGGAGTCCTTATATAACATTAGGACTCCGTTTTTAGTTATCAACCGGCAAACTCAGGTCTACTTTTTCTTGATGTTAAAATTATAAGTATTCACTAACCGCAAATATATTAGGCCTTCCTTAATTATTCAAGCTTTACCATATCTGCCTTTGTTTTATAAAATGTTGTTCTTGATACCTTACTCTTTTCTAGATAGCCATTTTCCTCCAGATTCCCAAGCACTCGTTTCCTTAGATATGTTGAATCACTTATTCCAAGATGCTCTGCGATCTCCGAAACTTTATGTGCCTTTGAATAACAGAAAGATAAAATTTGTTCATCTAGTTCTGTTCCATTAGGCACAGGAACCAAAATAAGCTGCGGTGTATTTTCTTCTTCAATTCCTTTTCCATATGTCATATCTGGAAGTACTAACGTAAAATGATCCGATGAAGAATAAATGTATGGTTTATGTGCATCATCCGCCTTAGCATACTCTTCCATTATTTTATCAAACCCAGTTCCTGCAGCTTCCATTACGTTACACTCTACTAAGACTCCAGCTATCAATTCATTTCGTCTTTTTGAAATCACTCCAGAAAGATCATACGTCTTTCCCAATTTCTCACCTCTGTAAAATCCTCCTGGTGAAGATATTTCCAAACGATCCTTAAAAATATCGACCTGTATCTGGGTTCCATCTAAGTAGTAATCTCTATGAGCCACCGCATTGATTATTCCTTCAAACAAAGCTCTAGACGGATAAGAATCTATGTTTATTCTTGCATCATCTAACTTGATTATAGTATGATTCATCCTTTGGTTCACAAAGTCCATAATATAATTTATGGTATTTGTAATATTTCCATTGTAGCGATTTATCGTGACAATACGCTCACTTCCTTTATTAAATCCCGAAAAAACAGAACACTGCACTTGTGTCTTTTTATCATTGTATCCATCTAAAAATAGAACCGCTCCATTGAGCAAATATCCTTCTTCATTCACAAATCCCAAAGACTGTAAAGCTTTCTCTTTCAATTCTTTTCCATCATTATGATCTGCATAGAACGTTTTAAGATCAGATAATTTATTCCAATCATATTTCACATTAGATACTAAAATATCATATTGAGTATTCTTACTTTTTACACTCATCTCAATTATTTCTTCATACGTTGCCCCATTTGTAAAACCATCTCTTCGTATAAATATTGAAGGTATATTTTTATATTTCAATATAACTGGTTTAACTACTGACTCTTCTATACATACACGTATTATAAATCGCTCTTTTTCATTCGCTTGATATCTAACAAATGATATTTTCATCTGTGGTCTAGGAGTTAAATGTTCATTCACTTGGTTATTGAAATAATTTCTTTCATTATCAGCAGCTTTTCTATCAAAACCAATCAATTTATTCGTCTTATCTTCTACTCCAATGTAAAACTCCCCACCAGATGCATTTGCAAATCCTGCAATGCTTTTAAGCCATCCAATTAAATCATCTCTATTGAGGAGTGCTTTGCATTCAAATTTATCATTTTCTAGCTGCTCATTTTCAATGAGTTCTTCTAAATACATATAATACGCCTCCTTTTTTATCCACTTCAATTATACTTCAATATCACTTCAATGTCAACTTCAATGTCACTTCAATATCCACTTCAATGTTACTTCAATGTCACTTCAATATTCACTTCTATGCCACTTCAATGTCACTTCAATATCCACTTCAATGTCACTTCAATGTTACTTCAATATCTACTTCAATGTCACTTCAAAATCTCACATCATTTTGGCACAATCGTTTCTACTCCATTTTAAAAATCCTTTTTACCATTTTGCCCAATAGGGTAATAAAAAGACACCTCCGCCTTGTCAACAAAAATGATATGGGCAGGCACTTATATTTTAAAGTATATTTTTGCTGTTTTGTTTTAAGTCTCATATATAGATTTTATAACTAAGTCTCATAAAGTCTCATTTACGCATGAGACTCCGTGAGACTATGGTGAGACTGCAATGAGACTTTCCTGTGTTTGTCAACCCCGAAGTGCATAGAAAGGCCTCGAAAAAGTGCATAACCTTTCAGCACTTTTCAATTAATACATAGTCTCATTTTGATGAGACTGATATGAGACTTAAGTATTATAATTTCCACACAGATTCATTTTTATCATAAACAGCACCTGTGATTTCATTTTTTTGAAGTGAACAATATACAATTCAGAGGTTTCGGACTTCATTCCAATATGTATAAGGAATTGGCACATACATTTACAGAGTGCGGCTATGTATCTGCCCGTTACGACAAGCACTGCACTCACGGATCGGGCGGCAGTTTCAACAGTGCAGGACTATCAGACCTGACGAATGATGCGATCTCTGTGATCCGTTATCTGAAAAGCCTGCCGTATGTTGATGAAGACAGAATACTCGTCTGCGGACACAGCAAGAGAACGATGATTGCAACTCTTGTAACAGAAAAAGAAGAAACAGCAGGATTGATCCTGCTGGGCGGTGCTGGAATGTGCATAAAGGACGCACTTTATTATCAGAACAAACGAATGGCTGAGGAGCTTCCCTCCATGAAAGGCTTGACAGGGGCGATCTTGCGAAAGAGCTTCGATCTCAATAAACAGCTTGCAACGATTGATGATATGTTCGGGAAAAGCAAGGAAACAACCAAAGAAAAAGTGTATGTCAATGGCGCAGGTGTGCCTGCAAAATGGCTGCGGGAACACGGAGCATATACCTCGGAGGATTTTGCTGAGATCCTGAAAAGATATGGCAAGCCCGTACTTGTGATCACAGGCAAGGCTGATTTTCAGGCAGACTATCACAGACTTGATGCACTTCGGGCAGAAAGCCACATCAGATGCTTTGCTCCCGAAGGACTTACACATATTCTGCATGTAAATGACGGGGAAAACAGTATTCTGAATGTGAAGAAAACATATCGCAGACTCATAAAGGAGCCGCTCGATACCGGACTAATAAGGACGATAAAAGAATGGCTTGACGGTTAACCGCCGCTCAGGTTCGTCCTGAACGGCGGTGGTTTCCTTTTGTAAATCCATTAATCTTCCCTCGCGATATCCATCAGTTTTTCATAGGTCTCATTCAGCACGCCTGATACTCCATCAATAACATCATGATCGATATCATTGTATTCAGGACTTGCAATATCTTTTACCTTTCCATCCAAAAGAAAATATGCCCCAAGTTTTTCAAAATTAAGCCATAAACATCTTGGTACCACAGCTTCTATTTCAGCGTCATTAGTTCCTTCTGAAATGTGATTTGCATAAAGCAAATTGTTGACACTTCCAAGAACGTAAGGACTATGAGTAGTTATGATTGCCTTATTGTTTCCATTTTTAACCAAAGAAATCAGCTCTACTACAGCTTTTTGAGTCTCTGGGAAAAGATGAGACTCAGGCTCTTCAATAACAAATAAAGTATTACGCCTGCCAAGCATGTGATAAAAAAGAATATTTGTAATCCATACTGCTTCCTGTTGTCCTGATGAGGCATAGTTCATCCTTACAGAATGATCGTCTGAAAAATATAACTTCTCAACTCCATTTACATTACGATATTCACCATGAAGTATTGTATTCATCAGCTCTATTGCAGCATCAACATCTGCTTGATTTATCTCATAATCGACTTCATTTGTTACCTTGCGGGCAAGCTTATCCGGACTCATATTGAAGAATTCTTTTATCCTCAGTACTTCTTCAAGGTATGTCTGTGTGCAGTAATCAATTGTATATTTCTGCTGATCGTCCATTACCGCGTATATATAGTTAATCTGGGAACTCAGCATGGTAAGAAGGCTTCGGCCAGCCGGAATATATACAACATCCAGCTCAGACGCAAACAATTCCTTATAAATAAAATCTCTTATCTTTTCAACATCTTTTCTATCATTTGACTTTAATAATTCAGAAAGGGCAGTCAGTTTAGATTTTAAATAATCATCAAATGCGACTACAACAGACAATTCGTCTGCTGCCGGCTCAATATTGATTACTACAGTTGATGAATTATCATACTCATAAGTTACCGTGCCATAAGCATTTGTATCATTGCTAACACCAAATGACTGTAAAAACGCTCTCTGTACTTCCTTGGTAAAATAATCTTCCAGTGTACCAATCTCAAACAGAGGCTTATTAGTCAGTTTTTTCTTATACATTGCAAAAAGAATATTCTTAAGATTGTTGAAAAAGAAAATGCTTTTCGCAATCGTACTCTTTCCTGATGCCTGAGGACCTGTAAACACCATGAAATCTTTTACGTCTATAGTGCAATCTTTAATTGGTCCTAAATTCGTTATTGTAAGCTTTTGCATGATATCTCCTCCTTACTTTATCTTGGCTAATACATCTTTAAATAAAACAACAATCGGAATACTGTTTAGTTCCTGAGGCTGAATAACGTTCAGAATATCATTTGTCATTAGCTTGGCAACTGTTTTAGTCTCATGATAAAGAAACTGCTCTCTTGTCAGTCCTCCACATCCTTTATAATCACTCAAGCTCATCACCTACTTTTTCTTTTTTCTCGTAATGAATCAAATCACCAAAATCGCAATCGAGCTTGTCGCAGATTTTCTCCAAAACTAACATTGATACTGGCTCACCTTTACTCATTTTAGCAATTGTACCGCTGCTGAGTTTTACCTCATCAATATTCTTCTATCCTCGTAGTCACATTACATATTTAGGCTATTTTCGTTCAAAAAGAAATCATACAATCCCATAAAAGTTATTCCCTGCTCGTTTCTCCATAATGGCGAGGTTCCATTAACCACTATTATCTTCTTAAAAGAGTCCGGAATTCTTATAAGCGAGGCCTGTTCTTGATCTATTTTTTCCTGTGTTGGAAGAGCAAATGCTGATTGTATATAATATCTTACACTACCTCGATTAATCACAAAATCAACTTCAAGATGTTTACGGATACTTTTTCCATTTTCAGAAACTCTTGTCTCTACAACACCCACATCAACATTAAAGCCACGATAAATCAATTCGTTATAGATAGCATTCTCCATCAGATGAGTTTCTTCATATTGCCTAAAATTAAGTAATGAGTTTCTAAGTCCCAAATCAGTATAGTAATACTTTGAAGGTGTCCCTATATACTTTCTTCCTTTAATATCATAACGATCAGCTTTTTGAATAATAAAACTCTCCTGCAAATACGCAAGATAACTTGATATGGTTGGCATAGTAATGCCCTTATTTCCTTTACTTTTAAATGTATCTGAAACCTTTTGGGCATTTGTGAGTGAACCTATATCAGAAGCAAGTATTTTCATCAAATCTTCCATACCCGCTTCATCTCTTATGCCATAACGTTCTACAATATCTTTCAGATATATTTCCCTATTAAGCCTTTCAAGATATGAATTTTTGCTTTCTATGTCCGGCTCTTCCAATATATGAGGCAATCCTCCATAGTATAAGTAATCTTTCCAGGCATCTTGACGTTCTTTCCCTGAGGCCGGATAAAATTCTGAGAATGAAAGTGGCGCAATATGCACCTCATCTCCACGTCCTCTGAATTCTGTCATTATATCAGAAGAAAGAAATTTCGAATTACTTCCGGTTACATAAACATCTACGTTCCTTTTCCTAAGAAGACCATTCAACACGCCATATAACCTTATTGGAATATCCGGATTCTTCATTTCCTCTTTCGAAATGGCATACTGTGCTTCATCTATAAAAACATAGTAATTTTGTTTACTGTCCTTAATGCGGTCTTTTATATACTCGTATAATTTATGTGGATCACAATAAGCAGCATAATCATAGTCATCTAGCGGTATAGCTATAATATTATCTTCCGGTACACCTAAATTAATCAGATAATCATAAAACAGCTTAAAGAGAAGATACGATTTCCCACACCTTCTAATACCTGTTATTACCTTAATCAATCCGTTATTTTTTCGTTTTATGAGTCTGTTAAGATAAATATCTCTTTTTATTTCCATCTCGCACTCCATTTTAGATTTCTGGTAATTAATCCATTTTATTAAAATATATCATAGTTTTATTTCATTTGCAACTTTTATTTTATTTTTATGGTCAAAATGCCAATTTTCTAAAATAGTATTTGTAATTATATAAACAAGCCCGCTCCATCTCTTCACGACGGAGCGGGCTTGTCCCAATGATTGCTTTTCTTTCTATAAATAATTATGCTATTTTTCCTGTTTCTTTGAGCCATCTGATCTCGTCACGTATGGTCTCTCTGTATGATCTTGTAGTATAACCAAGTTCCTTACTTGCTTTACTTGAATCAAAGCGGTTGTTCCTTGACTTGATCCCTGACTTGTAACCTAACTTGATCCCCCACTTGTTCCCTATCTTGATTCCTGTCATTTTCTTCAAGAATAGCTTTAATTTTCTCATTCTGATAATTCAAATTCATATTTTAAAATATCTTTATCTGACATACCTTTTTCTGAAAACTAAAAACGCAATTAAAGATATAAGTATGCCCCATAAAGCCTGTACTACTACTCCGGCACCGATTTCAAGGTAATGCGGCATTTTTACAATGAAAAATGCATTCATTGTGGATAAAACAGGAAGATATTTCATTTTTGTTGTGCCGTTTCCGGCGATTTATGGATAAAAAAAGACGGGGACGAATGATTTTAATCAATCGCCACCGTCTGGGGTAACAATGTTCAATGAACTATGGATTTATGGATTTATGGTTTTAAGAGTTTCACTTTCGCTTGTTTTTGATAAAATGCCACTCCATAGCATAGTATCTGTTCATAACCGGAAATACCTTCGGCATACTTCTCATCTATGATCTGTTTTATTGCTTTATCGCAATCCTTATCCAGATCGGATTCTTTATCGGATTTCTTTGCCTCAATGATGATAGCCCTGCGGTTTCGTCTATCCTTTAAGAATATATCCGGTCTTCCAAGTCCCTTTTCCTTATTGGACTCAACGCTATAACCTCTTCCGACAAAAACTCCAGCAAGAAATGCATGATAATAATCCTCATGATAGTCGTTGTAGCTGATAGTATTCCACAACAGATCGGATACTATCTCAGTAGCACGCTCTTCATCACTGTCCCACAAAGAATCCAGAAGTTCTTTGATTGAATCTGTATTGACAGTTTCGTTGAAATATTTAACCACTGTATCTTCGAATATTGATGATATCTCTTTATTAGGAATTTTAAGGGAAACTGTATCGCCATCTTCTTCAGGATCCGCCTTGGTAATATATCCCGTCATCAGGAGAACGCTCCACAGGTTATCCTCTGTGGAATGCAATGTATCATAAGTCAATTCATCTGAAATTGTCTGAACAATAGTCTCTCCATTCAGCAATGCCTCAAATTTATCAGAAACATCAAAATCAGTACGCTTTACAAATGTCAAAAGGATTCCATTATGACTTGCATTTTTCCAATAATTCTTGGGTTTAGCATCTCTGCGCTTCTTTAACGCAGAAAGATAATTGATCACATCCCAAGGGCAATACACATAGCTGTTGCCAAAAATATATCCGTCATACCACTCCTTAATATCTTTAGCTGCTTCTTTTCTATCTGCTACCTCAAGCATCGTATCTACTTCATCTTCAAGGAATCCGAAATACCTGCTGAACCTTTCGTCCAAAACAGAGTAGGATACAAAATTATTAGTGCCTGTAAAGATACTTTCATTTGCAATGCGGAAGCATCCAGTGACCACTGCGAACTTCAAAAACTTGTTATCCTTAAGCGCCGTACTCATAATTCCCTTGATCACATCAAGCATCTTGGAATAATACCCGTTCTTTGCGGTATCCTTTTCGCTTGCTTTTGCCAAAGGGACATCATATTCGTCTATTAGCAATATGACCTGCTTGCCATATACGGTATAGAGCATACGCATTATGGTTTTAACAGAATTCTTAACCTCAGCAACCTCTGCCTTTTTATACATTAAACGACTAAAGATATCCTTATCTGCCGGATTAACTAAATCACTTTTTCCAATATCTGTCAGTCCTTTGCATACATCCGCAAGCCGTGATGCCAACATTTTATAAGCACCATTAAAATCCTCGGCTTCAACATCCTTAAAAGAAATAAACAGCACTGGATACTGATTCATCCACTCCTTACAGAATGTCTTATGCTTCGAAATATTAAGATTATCAAACAAGCTCTTGCTGTCTTTTCTGATGCTGAAGAAATTCTCCATCATGCTCATCATCAGAGTCTTTCCAAATCGCCTTGGTCTGTTAAAGATCGTAACTTTATTATTCGTATCATGCACAAGTTCATACATGATCTCGGTCTTATCCACATAGTATGCATTATTATTGCGAAGAGCCGCAAAATCCGCTTCTCCAACACTTACTGTAAAAGCCATATATGCGTGCCTCCTTTCGGCCTCATAACCACTCTCAAATTTGCATATTAATCCGTATGTTATAGTACCAAGTTTCGGTCAATTTTTCAACAAAAATCGGGTCGTATGCCGTCATACTCATCCCCGGCAGCATTCCGACGACCATCGCCAGCGCGAGCAAAAAGCTCAGCAGCATCCGAAATTATATTCATCATGGCTGGAGCAGGCTTTTTACGAAACATCTTGCAATGCAGCATGATGTGTGCTATATTATAGATATGCAGTTTGCTGATGCTAACTTAAATGTACGCATCGTTGAAAGGTTGAATGATATGAATATACCTGTTATATTGATTGAAATGCTGATTTTTTCAATCCTATTTACCGTGATGTGTTTCAAAACGTCAGGAAAAAACAACACCGTACAGATCCATAACTATCCGCCCGAAATACAGGAGGAATACTTCAAGACACATGAGCGTGTCCCGACTGAACCGCTTTCTAAAAGGGTGGTTCTTACAAAGGGTGTTGCGGTACTGATTTTTACAGCCGTGCTTGTGGTCATGGCGCTGCTTGCAGGTGCTAGGGACTTCCTGCAGGGATTTCTGTTCGCTTTTGGAATGATGGCATGGATTGGTGCATATGATACGTTCTTTATTGATTGGGTGCTGTTCGCCAATATGAAGCGTTTCCGCCTTGAGGGGACAGAGCATATGGACAAAGCCTATCATCAGAAGTGGTTTCATCTGAAAGGAATGCTGTTTCCGGGAATTGTATTTGCACTTTTACCCTCGGTACTGGTGGGGATACTTGTATCTATCATAAAGTGAATGATATTCCAAGAACAGATTTGGAGTTTGTTCCGACTAGGAAAATGAGATTCATCATAGTTTCTACTAAAAAATAGTTTCGACGCTACAACAGCACACAACCAAAAAACCGCAGCAACCCTTGATACATTTGGGTTTGCTGCGGTTTCACTCTCTCTCCTGATTGTGCCGACACTGTCGGCACAATCTCTGGAAATGCCTTATAGAATTGTAAAAACTTGTAAATCGTTCTCTTACTAAAACCCTTTCCATACTTTTCAGTAAGTGAATCAGAAAGTCTTTTTACAACTTCCAAGCCATATTCAGCCCTATCCTCGCCTTTTAATTCTTCCTCAGAAATTCGCTTTCCTAAAAGCCAATTTCTTAATACCAAAGAAATATTTGATTTCGCATTCAACAAATATGAGTATGCTTTCTCATATTCTGATTTTTTTCTTCTCAATCAAGAAAAATACAATCGTGAATGCCATTCTATGATTACTCTTCTTCTATTACCGTTACATTATAAAAGGCATTGTTGTAGTCTTAATTTTCAAAATCATTCACAAATTCCGGATGGATAACGAATGATTTATCAGCTGAAATAAGAAGCTCAGCTATTCTTCTTAACAGTTTCCTTCATCGCTTCATTGGCTTCCTCATCCCAGACCGTTCTCTCCGGTCCGAGGGTTCCGTACATGGTATTCTCAAAGGAATAGCTCATATTTCCGGTCTTGATCAGGCGTTCATTCTCAACATCATCCTTAAATGTTCCAAGCCTGTCATATATTTCCTTCGTTATCTCGTAGTCATACTCTTCACGGCCTTCCCTGCTGGTGTACATGATCTCAGCAAAATATCTGTTTGTATCAGGATCATAGTAGGCCGTCCAATTGTTACCATTCTTTTTTGTTTTCATCTTCCTTATGTTTCCTTTCCTTTAAATCGCATCGTTCGTATATACTATTTTCCATACCGGATTGGAGTGGCCGGCAGCAAAAACGCTTATTATGCAATCGTTACAATTTATCATGTCTTAATGATATTGCCGAAATAAGATATGTGAGTGAAGAAATCTTCAACGTTCAGCCAAACAATATGGGCTACACCGCCTGCGTCTGTATATATAACTTTGCCCTCGTAAACATCTCCCTGAGCATCCCATGAAATAAGTTTCCACGGCGCATCATCTGCATCAATATCATTACAGCTGCACATAGTCCCGAAATCTTCCAAAGACTCCTCTGTTTTGTATGCGGGAAATGCTTCTGCCAGCTGTGGGAACATCATAACATCAAGCACTTTGACTTTTACCCACGCATTGTAATCATCAGCAGATATTATTTCAGTAAACCTGCATTTTACAATAGCCGAATTTTCAAACTGATTTGCTGTTTCAAAACTGTCAAGATAAGCAGATACAGGCATATAGTCCATGTAGAACTCGCTGCCGATCTCTTCCTCAAAGGGCAGCATCACTCTTACCGTGCGCACATCACCGACATTAGGTATATTATCGCTCCCTATCTTTTTAACTTCTTCGGTGATACGCCATCGCTCCTGCGTCAAAGGCGGAACTTCATCAGTGAAGTCAGACCATTCCATACCAGGATAACTCCAACCAGAGAACCCTGTAGGAACAGTTCGTTTTACATCGTGATAGCTGTTGCAGCACCTACATTTGAATTTCAAGACTGACATAATTTTCGCCTCCTCCTGTTCCATTCTATCATAGAACATACCGCCGAAAAAGTCAATCAGAGTCATAGCGCAGTTAGGGTAGTTGTGCCTTGCACACCGGAGGTGAAGTGTAGCTTCCCCTCTTGGCTGCCCGTGGAAGACAACCGCTGTCCGCAGGACGCACAGTACCACCTCTGGTGGTATATCTGTGCGCACCGAGAAAATCTCGGTGAAAGACTTTACGCATTTTTTCTGTTTCTGTCATTTTGAAAAAATCCTTTCCTTTTTGCGTGCCGTTTCCGGCGATTTATGGATAAAAAAAGACGGGGACGAATAATCTTTTAAGATCAATCGCCACCGTCTGCGGTAACAATATTTAATTTGACTGTATTTTAGTCTATGTCGTCCCCTTCCTCCTCAAGCCATTGCTTTAACTTCTATAGTGTGACCATGAAAGCCTAAACGGTTTTTCTTTTTTCAATTTCCCAAACAGTGTTTGGGATTTTTGTCCTACGAATTCCGTAAACAGCGTTTGGGAAATTCGTTCCTGATACACCTGATAAAACTTTCTTGTGTTTCTGAGCGTCTCCCTCGAATATCCTCGACCAAATTCCTCCGTAAGAGCTTCTGACAAGCGGTCAATTACTCTTTCCCCGTATTTTGCACGGTCTTTTCCTTCCTGCTGTACTTCTATAATCCACTTGCCGAGCGCATAATAGGTCATCAACTCAATTATATTGATATGTTGAACAACCAGCCCTCTAGCATAGCGAATGAGATCTATTGAGTTTCTACAAAGAGACTCTATATTTAATACTTCAGTATCTCTATCATTAATCAAATCTTTTTTATTTGCCATAATTACAAAACCTCTCAGATTAGCATTTTCACGCTTGTTGTTTTGACATAATCTAATTCACATATATCTTTGCGCATTTTGCAACTTGAAATGCCGAATAAATCAATCCGCCCATGTTATCATCATTATCCTCGTGTATTTGATACTTGTATTCATTGTATATCTCATCATCAGCGTAATCGGAAAAATGATTTTTTAGGTAGATATCATAAAATAGCGGAAAGCCTATCATAAGCCGTTCCTTTATAGCTATCTTCCTAAAACCATATGATTCCATCTACAGTTATGTCTTGAGCGGTAGGTTAGTCTTCAATAGCCTTCAATTTATCAGCGGTAAGACCTTTTGTCTTCTCTTCACTCGCCTTTTTATTATTTGCCATCTTACTGATTCTCCTTTGCATTATTCTCCGAAATAATTTTAGAGGCCTCTAATAATGCTGTGCGTCTTACAAACTCACTATATGAAGCATAAGCCTCGAGGCGAGCCGCAATCTTCAGCTTTTCCAATTCTTCCTTACTAACACGTATGCTCATTGAATAAGTCTTGATCTCTTTATCCATATGCAAAATCCTCCAAGAATCATTATATCACTAACGTGGAACATTTTCAATACATTTCTCCACGTCGTATGTGTAACTGATATCGTCAACGATTTTTGCGTTTTGTCACTCAAACATATGGAAACGTAAATCAAAATATAATTATCTCACTAAAGTTATGTAAATATCAAGCATTCTGTTGCCTTGTCAATCTTCAAATTGAAAATAATTAACCGCCGCTCAGGTTCGTCCTGAACGGCGGTGTTTTTGTTATAAGCAAATCGTCATATAAGGCGGTATGCAAACAATGTCTTCTTTGAAGCTGAGATTGCGTGGGTGTATCACATAACATTCACCTATCCTTGCCTTGTACTTCTCTTTGAATCGTTTGAGCGACTCTATCGAATAATTCTTCCCCGACTTGACCTCTATCGGGAACATTTTGTATTTCAGCTTGCTGTTATTGGAGATCAGGAAGTCTATCTCGATGTCGTTGCGGTGCTTTGTGGCGTTGTACTGCGTATAAAAATACAACTTGTGACCGTTCGCTGTCAGCATCTGAGCGATAGCGTTTTCATAGAGCATGCCCTCGTTCATGTTCAGCTTGTCACCGAGTATCTGCTTATATACCTCATCTTCGAGCAGTTCGTTCTCGTCAAAGGCATGGCTGACCAGCAGTCCCGTATCGCCAAGATAGCACTTTACATACGCTCTGTTCTCGTTGATTGAAAGCCCGACATTTGGGTCATTGCACAGGAAACATTCGTTGGAGATCATCGAGTCCGACAGCCAGAAGAACGTTTCCTCATACTGGTCTACCTTGCTCCCAGCTGAAATATCATTGAAAACGACACGTTTTTCGTGCTGAGAGAGCAGACCGGGTATCTGATCGAATATGGTGATGACTTTGCTCCTGTACTTGCTATCTATCTTCATGATGTCGCTGCGATAGAGTGCAAGAATATCACGTTTTTCAATATCAGCCTTGTCGAAGTCCTTCCTGCTTTCAAGGAAAGCTATAACACTCTGCGGCATACCGCCCACAAGCATATACTGCTTGAACAGGAGCATTGCCTTGTGGTGAAGCTCGTTTTCAAGGGGAACTCTATCAGCAAAGCACTTGCGTATATATCCGCATATCTGCTCTTCGCCCAATGCATCGCAGAATTCCTCAAAATCCAACGGATACATACTCAGATGGCGCTCCTCCGAGGGAATGACGATATCCTTGACGTTCTCTTTTATAGAGATCAGAGAGCCTGTTTCGATATAGTCGTATCTTCCATCAGCAACGAGGTACTTGACGCACTCCCTTGCTTTTGGATACATCTGCACCTCGTCAAAGATGATAAGCGACTCACGCTCATACAGCTTCACACCGTAGTAGGTGGACAACAGCATGAAGAACGTATCAAGATCGTTCATGTGTTTTACAAAATAGTCCTTCACTTCATCGGGACACTTGGCGAAGTCTATGAGGATATAGCTTTTGTACTCATTCTTACCAAATTCTTCGCATATCGTTGACTTACCGATACGTCTTGCCCCTTCGATCAAAAATGCTTTCTTGCCGTTCAGCTCTTGTTTGAGAGCTAGTAGCTTATTATACATTTTACGTTTCAATATCATGATAACGCCTCATTTCCATAATACGCAGGTTTTATTTTGCTCAAAAGTTCCCAAATACGCATGTTTATAACGTGTTCTAAATTTCATTATGCGCAGGTTTATAATGCATTTCAAATTCCATTATGCGCAGGTTTATGATAATTGTACTATATGGAAGTGAAAAATGCAAGTAATTACCGAATACCAGATTCAAATCCTGAGCTGACGCTAAGTTATAATATTAATTTAGATTTCCATGCTATCTGGATTTAGAAGAAAATCAAAAACACTCATTACCAATATGCCTTCATCATTATATAGTGGTGCCACAGCATCCTTTGTAATAATAATTTTTTTAAATCCATCGCATGTATTCACTAGTGAGCGTTGTTCCTGTTCCATCTTTTCTTTATCAGGCAACGCATAGGCTGATTGAATATAAATTCTCTTTGAACCTTTGTTGCAGACAAAATCCACTTCCAACTGTTTTCGAATCTTCTTACCATTTTTGTCAACTTCATTCATCACAACAACGCCAACGTCCACATTATATCCACGAACTTTTAATTCATTAAATATAATGTTTTCCATTGCATGAGTCTCCTCAACCTGTCTAAAATTAAGTCTCGCATTTCTAAGTCCCAGATCGGTAAAATAATACT
>Ga0247611_10004443_pt1 | contig 19425 bp, 15 predicted proteins | sample 177DNAGHGhighgp2_FD_192422 | JGI IMG/M metagenome (GOLD analysis project Ga0247611, IMG submission 192422) | Sheep rumen microbial communities from Palmerston North, Manawatu-Wanganui, New Zealand - 1770 DNA GHGhigh gp2 | ecosystem: Host-associated > Mammals > Digestive system > Stomach > Rumen...
TGTTTTCTCCGTAGCCTGCACGAACTCAGCCGCATGTTTCAGGCATTCCAACTGTTCCAATGGTGTTCCCGTTGAGAACTTGCTGTAATCGAAGGTATGGAACATTCGGCGCAGGATGTCCAACTCGTCTTTCACCATCGTCACACTCTGTTCGATGGTTTCCACGTTATCGCCCATGTCGCCACCGCCAGCATACTGTTTCAGGGCATTATTCATATTACTCTTAATGCCGATGTAGTCAACCACCAGACCTTTGTCCTTACCCTCATATACACGGTTCACCCTCGAAATGGTCTGCACCAATGTGTGTTTCTGTAAAGGCTTGTCTATATACATCGTGTCGAGACAAGGCACATCAAAGCCTGTTATCCACATAGACACGACAATAGCAATTTTGAAATTCGAGTCTGGATTCTTAAACAGTACATCTAATGCTTTGCGATCTTCGTCCGAACCTATGAGTTCACGAAGTTTCGGATCATCATCCTTCTCTCGAGTCATCACCAATCGGATGCGCTCTACAGGTGTCTGGTCTTCTGAGCCAATTTTCTCTTCCCATTCAGGACGCAGGGCTACAATCTGCTTATAGAGGTCGTAGGCAATCTCTCGACTGGAGCAGACAAACATTGCCTTTCCGCAAACGGTACTCCCTTCCTCTATCCGCTTCTCATAATGCTCAATGAAATCCTGCGCCACCACAGCCAATCGCTTCGGGTCGCCCAGAATCTTGTTCATCTGCGTTACCGCCTTTTTGCTTTCCTCTATCTGGTATTCGTTGGCTCCTTGTTCAGCACATTGTTTATAATATGCCTCTATCGCCTCCAGTTGTTTGTGGTCAGCAAATACCTTGGCGGCTCTTCCTTCATAGACGATGCGGCGGGTGATGCCATCCGCCACCGATTCTGTCATCGTGTAACTGTCCACCACATCGCCAAATACATCTATCGTGGCATCAATCGGTGTTCCTGTAAAGCCTACATAGGTAGCATTGGGCAGCGAGTCGTGCAGATATTTGGCAAAGCCATAGCTGCGCTTCACGCCCCTGTCGGTAATGGTCACATTTTGTTCTACATTTGTCTGCGAGCGATGGGCTTCGTCGGATATGCAGATGATATTGGCTCGGTCAGACAATAGGTTGATGTCCTCGCTGAACTTTTGGATAGTTGTCAAGAACACGCCTCCGCTCTTTCGTCCTCTCAACTTCTTGCCCAACTCTTCACGTGTCTCAACATTTATAACTGTTTCGTCGCCGATGAACTGTTTGGCATTCACGAACTGTGCTGACAGTTGGTCGTCCAAGTCTGTACGGTCAGTTATCAATACGATGGTAGGGCTTGCCAGATGTCGGCTGCGCATCAGCATGCGTGTCAGGAACAACATCGTGAGGCTCTTACCACAGCCTGTAGCACCAAAGTATGTGCCGCCCTTTCCGTCACCATGCAGGTTGATATGCGAGTGCTCCAAGATATTTTCGTATAAACGATGGGTGGCAAAGAACTGCGGATAGCGGCATACAATCTTCCGTTCACTCTTCGAAGAGTCAGGGAAGAACACGAAGTCCTTCATCACGCTTAGCAGCCGTTCCCGTCGGAACAATCCTGCCATCATGGTGTGCAGGGAGTCTATGCCGTCATTTGCTTTATCCGTCCGCTCCACCTTGCGCCAGGCATAGAAGAATTCGTAAGGCGTGAACAGCGTGCCGTATTTGTTATTCACACCATCGCTGATGACCACAAAAGCATTATAGCGGAACAACTCAGGAATATCCCTGCGATAGCGCACCGTCAGCTGCGTGTATGCATTCATGATGGTAGTGTCTTCTTTCACGGCACTCTTGAACTCCAATACCACTACAGGCAAACCGTTTACATAGACGATACCATCAGGAATACGTCGCTCCAGTCCCTTTATCTCCAGTTGGTTGACAATCTTGAAGATATTGCGGTCCGCATTCTTAAAGTCTATCACTTCCACGAACAAGTCTGGCAGCGAAGCATCCTCACGCTTGATGGTAAAGCCCTCCGTCATCAGCCGATACGTCTGCGCGTTCTGCTCGTAGAGTGGGGCACCGTTATCTGCCGTCAGCTTCGCGATGACGCGCTCCACCTCCAAGGGCGTAATGCCTTCCTCGGCATATCTGTCCATCAGATACATCCGCAAGTCATCACGCAGTAGCACCTCCGTCTGCTCCTTATGTATCGTCTCTCCATTCACGTAGCTGTAACCCTGCCTCTCAAACAGTTCCATGATGGCCATCTCCAGCGTATGTTCGTTAAAGTGTGACATATTACTTTCCTTTCAGTTGCTTGATATCCTTATCCAATTCCTTGATACTTTCCAAATGAATTTGTTCCTTTTCAATTTCCTTATATTTCAAATACTCTGCTTCTGCTTTCTGCTTTGCCAGTTCGTGAGAAATCTTTCCTGGTCCCTCCAGCACATTGCGTTCATTCAATTTCAGTATAACATCCAGTCTCTCTTTCCAATCCTTCATATACATCGGACGATGCGCCAGTGCTTGTGCTTCTGCATAAGCGAGGTATTGCTCGACTATCAGCTTCAGAGCTTGTAGCTCATCTTTGTTAAGATAATTCTTTCCAACGAGGATATCCTGTTTCCTCACTTTCTCTAAAGTGCTTGTTGAGGTTAGTCCCATCATTGGGAGTGTGGCATTTGCACGATAATAAACCAACTCAGCCGCCGTCTTCTCGCTGACCGCCCACAGCAGTTTGTTCTGCACCTCCTTAAAGAACTGGATTGTGATTTCGTCTGAAGGATCATAATCAATGCTGGTCTTATAAATGTCTTTGATTTGCTGATAAAAGACCTTCTCCTCCAATCTTATCTCCCTGATTTTCTCTATCAGTTCACGGAAATAGTTCATGGAGTTCCCCTTCTTGAATCGCTCTTCATTCAGTGCATATCCTCGAATGATGTAATCCCGCAGACGTTGTGTGGCCCAAATACGGAACATCGTACCTTGGCGTGACTTTACCCGATAGCCTACAGAGATTATAACATCGAGGTTATAATAATTTGTGGGTTTCATAGAAAATTCGGAATTTCCGAATTTTCTCATACTATTACTTTCTTGTAACTCTCCCTCTTGGTAAATATTCTGTATATGCTCGTTAATCGTTGACCTTGCTTTTCCAAACAACAAAGCCATCTGCTCTTGCGTCAGCCATACCGTTTCGTCTTGAAACAGTACATCTACTTTCACATTACCATCTTCCGACTGGTAGAGTACAATTTCGTCTTGTGTAGGTGTTATATTATTTTCTTGCATAGCTTACGATACTTATATATTTCTACATATTGTTCTCTTTCTTATTTACAAGATAGTTCCAACTCAATATCTATCGCATCACCCAGCAGCGTAAGATTCTCCTCCTGCACCAACCACTTCGTGAAATCATTTGCCTCATGAGGCCATACCGACCTTAAATCGGTAATTCTTATCATCTTGCCTAATTTGTCCATACTACTCATTTGCTATAAAACCACCTTATGATTACATAATCCGTTGTGGATATATTGAATATCTTATTCTTGTTTTTGCGTCTTCAATTCAAGAATCATTTCCTCCTCATCAAAAAATCTATTTGCGGTATTAATTTGATTTAAGAAGTCAGGGCCAAATCTATGAACCATCTCTTGAAGTTTGTTAACAATTGCTTCTCGTGGAATTTCTGTCTTAAAGCACCTTACTTTCAGTTTTTCATCAACTGTAGCACTAACAAGTCCTATTGATAGTGTTGATATTAAAAAGCCATAAGCATATTGTTCGTTTCCCCTTAATAAATCACTAATTAAAAACTCCTTGTTTTTTTCTGAAGAAAGACAACAAACATAAATCAACAAAGCGCCAGTTCCTGAAATAGAATTCAAAAAACCATTTTTCAGATTATCTATAAATTCTTTTACGTCTGTGGTTTCCTCAACTGCAGAGTCTTCCCTACTAATTGTTTGTTCGTTCATAGAACTAATTTGTTCTGATAGTTTATGTTCTGTTTCCTGCATGCGGACTTTGATTCGTTCATCAATGCGATTAACGATTTCATCCATTTGGGAAGATATTTCTTGAGATGTATCCTTCAATTGCTGCTCCGATTCGGACATTCCATTGAGCGTCTTTTCAATTTGAATTGAAACTTTATTGATGGTATCAGTTGCATTGTCAATTCTTGTAAACTGCTTATACAAATCTGAGCTAGATTGTACAGTAACAAAAATGGCAAGAATAGAAAGAACCAAGGATGTAATTGTTGAACCAAACGATAAATATTCAAATATGGCATTTTTAGGGTCTCCATATTGGGCTGTCAAAAGCATAATAATTGCAAAGCCTAAGAAACCTACAATATAGTTCCTGTGGACCTTAATTATTTTCTTAGACAGAAAGCATTCTGATACTTCACTTGATTTCTTTTCAAGCAAGTGGTCACAAATAATGGCAGCGAGAGCAATAATCGTTGCACAAATAATCATAATGATGATAACTGTTGTATTCATATTTATTTTATATTTTAAAGGCATTTGAATTTGTTATAAAGAACAGCCTACCTACTGCATCTTCTGGCCACTCTTCACTCTTAATACCAAATGTTTTCATTATACATTGCTGTTGTTGCCTTTCTAATCGACCCAGCAATTGTTTTCTTGTAGGCAGAATTTCATTAGGTCTATACAAATACTGGACAACACATAAGTTATTCCGCTTCTTGAATTGTTCTCCAATTAGTTTCCACCAACGTGCATCAGTTTTTCCAAGAGACACACCATATAAGATAATTAGATGAGCGTTAGAGATAAGACTTTCACAGGTTCTATGCCGTGTATATTTCATTGCTACATTAGATTTTGTTTTTATAAGGAAGTCTGTTACATCATCATTTTTGCGAAAGTGCTCATTTGCAATTTGTTCTTCATTATCAACTCCAATAATTATAGAATCATTTAAACGGCCGTGAACATGAATGACTTGTCGAAAATAGTTATTATTATCGATTCTTCTATCTGTGGCAGAACTTAAAGATAGTAGTTTCTCCAATGTGTCAGTATAATTAAGAGTCATAACACTAATATCATATCCTGCTCCTACTTTTTTTACAAATGTATTATATTCTACTCTGTCAGTTTCTCCCATATACCTTGAAGGGTGAAAAAAATCTCCAACAAACTTACTCTTCAGCTTCTCGGACGGATTAAATGCTTTTTCTTCTACTTCTAAATATGTTTGCAAATTATCACTTAACTCAAAATACAAGTTCTCAAGGTCTGTTGAAGTTTCAATTTTAGCAGTAAATTGTCCAAAAGCTTCTTCCATATCAGACCACAACAACTTATCCGCATTAATGTCCTTTTTGAGTTGTTGAAGCAAAGGACTTCCGCTATCTGCATTTTCCATCAAATACTGATAAAACTCTGGATAGCTTGTTTTCATCCCTTGAGCCTTGTCAAAACCATTTCCTAAAATGTATAGTACATTCATCTTTTCCCATTTTTATTGCCCCATCTTCGCCAAAAGCAAAGACTGTAATTCTGTTATTCTTTAGGATGCATTTCTGCAAAAGTTTTGCCCTCCTTTGTTTTCAATGCAGTAGGTCCTTGCATTGATGTTCCTGTAATTACTTCGGCAGGCAACGAAGGCAATCCACTCTCCACAGGAATGTTTGTGCTTTGAATAACCTTATATAGGTTGCCCTCGCGCTTACAGAATTCACTATCTTTGAGTAGTAATTCCCTTACCCTCTTTGCACTTTTTGAGCAACTTGTCTCTATAGCAGAAATCAGACTACCTTCAAGCAAAGAAAACCTTTTCGAATGAGGGAAATATTGGAGTGTTGCCTTAATACCCCTTTTCTTAACTTCTACGTAATAATATTCATGAAATCCCATCTCCACCATAGCATTCTTTCTCTTCTCGAAGATATTACAGCCATAGAACTTTGTCAAGAACATTATCTCATCAAAAAAGAGTTCCATGTCGTTCTTCTTGTCATCTGAGAGTCCTGGCTCTTTTATAGGCTTTGTGTTTTCTATTCTATATTGATGAGCATCACAAGCAGTTTTCCATCCTAAATATTCCAAATATAACGTTTCGCTTGCAAAAATCTCATCAGCCTTTGAGACAAACACAAGTGCAGTGTCCCACCAGTCTTTCTTTTGTTTGTGGTCACTCACTCTGTTTGTAAAATCGTTTGTTTGACCAACATATGCGCAAGGACCACCAACGCTTCGATTGCCAAGTAGAATATAGAATGCATACTTTCCAGCAAGATATTCTTTTCCGACCTTAGCAACCGCATCGTATGGAAGGACATAGCACTGACAGGTCTTTGTTGAGCCCATATCTATAATTCGTGCTCCTTCTAACGTTTTATCTAAGAGCTTGGTATAAACTGTTAGTATCGCCATTTTTTTTACTATTTATTTTATTGTCCCATCTTCGCCAAAAGCAAAGACTGTAATTCGGTTAATTTCTCGTTTTCTCGTTTACGACAAATACTTTGTATATGTATGCATGTCGTAGCCTTTTCATATTCTTTGACACCATTCTTTGATGGTATAATTACAGGATAATTCATAATCCATTTCTTATCCCCCCTTGGCATTTTTACGCCATTGCTACCAGCCATTACATAATCAAAGAAGCCGTCTTGTTCAATCGTATAATATAGCATTGAAGTATTAAATTCATTTTTGGCTCTAAAACACAGTACATCGTTTGACGATACGCCATTGAAAGTTGATCTCCATATTTTCTTGAAATATGGACGAATATTTGAAACAAGCACATCATCAATTGCGAACTTTGTTCCTCTACCTTCTTCTGGTTTGTTCGTTGAAATGACAATTCCTTTTTTATCCTTCAGCATGTTCTCAGTGGCAATATAAGCAGTTTCATCAATATTAGCCAACGACATCTTTTCTTCCACATAATAAGCAACCTCTTCCAGTGTTCCCATTCTCCAGCCTTCGGGGAGGTTTTCTTTGTCGATGTTATCGACGAAGGTTTTGCGGTAGAGGGCTTGGGCGGTGGCTTCGAGATGCTGAATCATTTGCTCGTTGAGACGGATGCGTTTGGTCAGCGTTCCGTATTCTGATACGATTTCACGTTGGCGAGTGATGGAGGGGATGGGGAGCATAACATCACAAAGCTCGTCCCAATCGAATATCTCACGAGCACTTCCATGAGAATGGAAACGGGCATAACGGTCAAACTCTGGACGACGAAACCACATCATCAAATATTCAGGCAACAAAGCATCGTGATCGATGACCTCAAAAACAGTGTAGGCTTGAGAGATAATGGAACCTTCACTTTCCTTATATAAAGCAATTGACACCTTATCACCATTGCGCGAAGTGACTGGTCCATAAGCAAACTGTCCAGGCTTAACTATCTTGTAAGTTGACATATCAGTACCAATGGTATTGGCAATAGACGGAATAAACATCTTGGAAATGCTTACACCTTGAAGATTCGTAACCTTTTCATCTCGATTACGAACATTCACCTCTCTGATATAGTCGCCTAAACGATGGGAACCTCTCATTATTATAATGGTTTTGTATTAAGGGGGCGCTTTCACGCCTCCATTCTCCGCAATCTTCACTTTATTTCTACAAGTCCATTAAGATCATAGCAAAAATGCTTAATAATCTCTGCTTTGCCTGTGGACTTGATACCTATAACATATACATCATTATTATTAATACAATATGTCTGAATGTAATAATTATGTGGCTTTTTACTTAGCCCTTTGTTCCCGCGAACCATTCCAGATAAATCAGCAAGATTAATCGTGGATTCTTGTATCTTTTCCAATCTATCGATTTTTTCTTTTTTTGCAATAAGATTTATAGCTAATGCTGTTGCACCATCTTCATCGACAGACACTATTTTATTGCGATGGAATAGTTTGAAAAGCTTTTTACCCAATCCAATCCAACCATCTATTCCGTCGTTTATTTCTGCACCAACCTTTATTGCCTGAAGTCCTATATTAAGGATTAGTAAAATAACTATCCAATCAGCACCAGGTCCAATGTTGACAAAATCGACATTAGAAAGGCTTCCTAAATCAACTTCTTTCTTTATATTATCTTTTTCTTCTTCGGAAAGTTCAAGACTGTCATTGCAAAACCTTTCCTCATAATTGTCAATTGTTAGTAGTATTTCCATGTTTAATTGGTTTATAATTATTTGTTTTCTTTCATCTTTATATACCCGCGAGTTACCTTGTTGATGGCAATCTCAGTCAAGTAGCCCTGTTGCACCAAATCGGTGAGGTCTTTTCTTGCGGTCATTGAAGAGACAGAGAAGAGTTCCTGAACGTCTTTCACCGTCATGATGGTGTCTGGCTCTTCTGTCAATCTTTGCAGCACTAAAGCCTGACGCTGATTGATGTTACCAGCCAGCATAAACGCGTTAGCAGCTTTCTTCTCTTGTTGCTTCCGCTGAATATAGTCACGAAGCTGCTGGAAAGATATCTCTAACGCCCTCAGATTGTAAGCGACAAAATATCCCATATCATTGCCATCATTCTCCGTATAGCGAAATGCTTTCTCATAACTGGGCTTAGACTTTGCAATGACCCTGGATATAGACATATATTCTGTCAACTTGTAGTTCTCCTTCAGCATGTACCAATAGAACAAAGCACGTGCTGTCCGCCCATTTCCATCGACAAACGGATGCATGAATGCCAACATAAAATGCACTATGATGCCCCGAATAATAGGATGGATAAAGTTGCTTGGATTGTCGTTATTAAAGAAGTCACACAGGGTTCCTACAAACTCAGGAATGTCCTCGAATGTAGGCGGTGTATAGACGATATCCCCTTCTACCATATCAGCCACGACAACCTTGTCGTTTGTTCTGAAACGGCCAGCATCTTCAGGATTGTCTAAGGTCTTCTCAGTCATCAACCTATGAATATACAGCAGCCCTTCTTCCGTCAAAGGATCATCCTTATGATCTACTATAAACTGAATTGTATTATAGTTGTTGACTATCATCTGCTGCGCCTTGTTTTGAGGTGACTTCTTCTTTCTCAACATTTCCTTGGCAACAACTCGAGTGGTGGAAGCGCCTTCCATCTTACTTGAATAAATGGCTTCCTCCATCAACGAACTCGACAGATAATATTTCTTTTCTGGGCTTTGAGCCTCATTATCATCTTCCCAGAAACTACCAAACTTCATGTCAAAGTCATGACACATCCGCTGCATCTGACTGGTAATACAGAGATTGATACCATATTTATCCCATACAACCATCATCCCCCTCAATCGTGCAGCTTTGACATAAGTCCAAAGCATTTGAGGCGTATATCCTTCTGGTAAAGATTTGTACTTCACCTTATCCCAATACTCATAGTCAGCATTGACTTTATTTACTACTGACATGATATTTGGGTCAACACCTTTAAGTAAGGCATTAACAAGTTCTTTCTTATCTATCTTTGGTGGCAGTTCTATCATAAAACTCTCCCTTTACTAATTCTGCCACAAAGATATATATAACATTTTAAATTCTTGCCAATTCTTGCAACTTTTTGCTAAATTAGCAAGAATTTGTTAGTTTTAGAGGTTATATCCTAACTTCTCAAAGAGTTCTTTCAACTGCTGTTTGCTCTCTTCTTCCTGCTTCAAGAGGTCGCGTATTTCTGTTTGCAGTTGGCGCATCTTGGTGTCGAAGTCTATCTGCTCGTCACGATTGCGGAACTCGATGTATTTGCTGGGCACGAGGCTCCAGCCTTTTTGCTCTATCTCATCAATGGTGGCGGAGTAGCAATATTCAGGCTCGTTGTGGTAGGTATCTTCATAACCAACACGCTGCCAGTTGTGGAAGTTCTCTGCAATCTGCAGAATCTGTTCAGGCGAGAACTGGATGTATTTCTTTTCGAATGGCTCACCCCATTGACGCAGGTCGATAAATAACACTTCATTCTCACGATTGCGATACTTTACCATCTTGCCATTCTGCTCGATAGTGCGAGCTTTCTTATTGTTGTTCAAAATCCACAGCGTTACGCTGATATCTGTAGAATAGAACATATTACGAGGCAGAATTACGATAGCTTCCACTATATGATTCTGTATAAGTTGCTTGCGGATAGCCAGCTCTGTGCCGTCGCCACTCAATGCGCCATTGGCCAACAAGAAGCCAGCAGTACCGTTGGCAGAGAGTTTAGAGACGATGTTCAGAATCCAACCATAGTTGGCATTACTCGTCGGAGGTACGTCGTAACCTGCCCAGCGTGGGTCGTCCTTCAGTTCGTTTTCTGCCCGCCAAGCCTTCTGGTTAAATGGCGGATTTGCCATGATGAAGTCTGCCTTCAGGTCTTTATGCTGGTCGTTATGGAACGTATCTGCAGCCATCTCACCCAGGTTACAGGCAATACCACGAATGGCGAGGTTCATCTTCGCCAGTTTGTAGGTGGTATTGGTGTATTCCTGTCCATAGACAGAGATGTCGCGCTTGTTGCCGTGATGTGCCTCAATAAATTTCATGCTCTGCACAAACATACCGCCAGAACCACAACATGGGTCGTAAATCTTACCACGATAAGGCTCTATCATCTCTGCTATCAGGTTGACGATGGTCTTAGGCGTATAGTACTCACCTTTACCCTTACCTTCGGCAATGGCAAACTTACCGAGGAAGTATTCATATACGCGGCCGATGAGATCGTTCTCTGGGTCTTTCAGCGTATCAATCTTATTGATTTCATCAAGCAATGCCGCAAGCTTGGTACGGTCGAGCGACAGCCCTGCATAGTAATTACTTGGCAGGGCTCCTTTCAACGTAGGGTTGCTTTGCTCTACCTTAGCCAGCGCTTTATCTATCTTGATGGCAATATCATTCTGCTTAGCGTTCTCAATCAGAAAATCCCAACGGCTTTCAGGCTCCAGATAAAAGACGTTCTTGGCATTATAGAACACAGGATTATCTGCAAAAGCCTCCTTGTCTTCTGCCACCAGTTCATTGCGCCGCTCTGTAAAACGGTCGTGAGCATATTTCAGGAAGATAAGACTCAACACCACATGCTTATACTCCGATGGTTCCACAGAACCACGGAGTTTATTGGCTGATTCCCACAGCGCTTCTTCAATTGATTTTTCTTTTATCTGTTTCTTTGTCATATTAATTCATTGTTTTCCATGCGCAAGGTGCGCGCAGGGGCACATTTCGTCCGCTAAGATACGAAAAAGATTTTAGATAAGGTCAAAAAAGCAGCGAAATGTATCACTACACTACGACGCTTCTACACTACTTCATTTGGAAAAATGAATAGTATCGCGACTACAGGAAGGGTATAAATAAATTTTTATATTAATAATATAAAGTTGATTTATCTTGTTATGCTATAATGCAAAAATGCTAATGAAGGAGTGTAGTAGTGAAGAAGTGAAGAAGCGTTACAACGCGGAAAAGGGAGCGAACTATCGCGAGTCGCGACGCGATACTATCCCCTACCGCCCAGGGTACTATCCCTAAGCACGGAGGGATACTAATCCTCCCTACCAAGCCATACTATCCTTCCGTCACAGGGTGGCACAGCCACCGTATCAAACTGCTTTACAATAATGAAAGGGAATTCATTCGGGCTGTTGGGATTGGGATTTGGGGAGGCGCTTGGCGCGACGCAGGGCCTCGGTGATTATCCATTGCAACTGCCCGTTGGTGCTGCGAAACTCATCGGCAGCCCATGCTTCGATTGCCGACATCGTAGCAGCATCGACGCGCAGCATAAAGGGTTTTGTGGTGTTCTTCTTATCGGCCATCAGTCGTTGTATTCGCGTTTCAGGTACAAGGTTCCGTTCATAACAGCAACCAGTTCCCATCCTTCATAACCAAGTTGGTTCAACTTACGTTCAGTCTTCCAAAGAATCGACACTGTCTTGTATTCAAAACGTTTCATACCTTAAGAATTTAATGATTGAGGGTTCCTGTGTTTACAACGGGCTGGGCAGAATCGTCGCCGCAGAGCACAACGAGCAGGTTGCTCACCATGGCTGCACGCTTGTCGTCGTCCAAGTCCACAACATCTTCGTTCTTGAGTTTGTCGAGCGCCATCTTCACCATAGACACAGCACCTTCCACAATTTTCTCACGAGCTGTGATGATGGCAGAAGCCTGCTGGCGACGCAGCATCACGGCAGCAATCTCTGGAGCATAAGCCAGATAGTTGATGCGAGCCTCAACGACCTCTATGCCAGCCAGTGCCAGACGGTCGTCGAGCTTGTGCTCCAGCAGGTCGTTGATTTCGTCGGAGCCAGAACGCAGAGTCAACTGTCCGGCACCTCCGTCCTCATCGTCGTAGGCATACTGTCCGGCAACCTGACGTAGAGCAGCATCGCTCTGTACGCGAACGAACTTCTCAAGGGCGTTCATAATGCTCTTCACATCCGTACCCACTGCACCAGGAGCCGTTGTTGCCATAGTCTGCGTGTCAACCTCGAACAGTGCCTTGTATGTATCCTTTAGTTTCCATACCAACACCATACCTATCATCACGGGGTTACCAACCTTATCGTTTACCTTAATGGGCTCGGCATCGAGGTTGCGAGCACGCAACGACAGTTTCTTCGTACCGTAGAAGGGGTTAATCCAGTAGTAACCTGCCTGTGCGAAGGTACCGGAATACTTACCAAACCAAGTGACGACACGAGCCTCATTGGGTTCCAGCATCATGAAACCGCACCACAGCGCGATGGCTACAATTAGGCCCACAAATCCGGTAATCATGAATGTAGCAGAAACACATCCTGTGTTGTGGAGTGCAAGACCATAAATGAACAATGCCGGAGAGCCCAGCGTGAGCAAAAGATTCACAAACAGCATCAGGAATCCATTACATACAGTTCCAGAAAACTTCTTCTCTTTCGTTTCCATAGTTACAATTATTTTCGGTTAAACATATTGATATCATTTTGATATTGCAAATGTATCAACTATCATCGAGATGTAATACATAATTTCATTATATTAACATTATTTTAACACTTCGCGGCGATTGTCGTGTGCCAAAGTATTCGTATCTTTGAGGGCCAGAATTAAACAGATATAACTATGAAAAGACTTGGACTTCTACTGCTTCTAATCTCTCAATTCACTCTTTCCTATTGTGGAATTATACTTGAGGATACGTTGTGGATTGACAACGGTCAGCGACATATCTTTGGCTTGATTAGTTGTCCGAAATATACTGGCGAGAAGCAGCCTGTGGCAATCATTGCCCACGGATTCAACGGCACGCACCACGGCGGAAAGGCCTACTTTCAAGCTCTCAACAGCTTGGGATATCAGGCCTATACCTTCGATTTCCCATGTGGTTCGGTAAATAGTCGCAGCGACTCGAATACCATGAATATGTCTATTCGCGATGAGGAAAGCGACCTTGTGGCAATAATCAGATACTTCAAGAAACAAAAGGATGTGGATGCCAACCGCATCGTGGTTATTGGTGAGAGTCAGGGCGGGCTGGTATCTGCCCTCACTGCTGCCGAGCATCCCAAAGAGATAGAGAAACTGATACTCATCTACCCTGCCCTATGCATACCCGACAACTGGAACGAGCGCTACCCCATGCTTGAGAACGTGCCCGATACCACACGTCTGTGGGGTGTGCCTCTGGGACGCCGTTTCTTCCGCGAGATACGTGAACTTCCAGCCGTAAAGTACATCGCCAAATACAAACGGCCTGTACTCATCATACATGGCGACAAAGACCCCGTGGTGCCCTTCCAGTATTCCGTAGATGCCCAGAAGATGTACAAGGACGCTCGCCTTCACATCATACCCGGCGCAGGTCACGGTTTCCGTCCCAACGAGTTCGAGGAAGCCATCCAGCAAATCAAGCCTTTCCTCAAGTAACTATTTGAGTGACTGGAGGAATTCTATCTCCACAATGCGGAGCTCGTTCTTTGTCTCTGCACCATTCACAGCCTTGAAAAGGTCGAGCTCGCCAGCAGCAGGTTCTGTCACCTCTGTAATACCACCAAAGGCATCTTCGTCCTTGCCTGCACCACGCAAGCGGATGGTGATTTCATCAGTCGCTACACGATGCATGGGCTTGAGGTGAACATAACCGAGACTGCGCTCCGTCTCGCCGCTCCAAATGAGCTGGTCGCCAGCATATATATCAAGCGGATAGCTACGCAAACGCCATCCAGTTAACTTCAGGCATATATCATCCACGATAGACCTCTCAGCCAACTTGTAGGTAATCCAAGCCGTTGAAAGTCTGCCGTCGTTTTTCCACTCGGAAAGTTCGTTATCATCGAAGCTATGGGAGGCGTGCTCGCTGTCGTAACCTGCTTTTGCAGAAAGGATCTCTATGCCACGAGCCTGTTCCGTGAAAGAGGGCGTGAGCGGTGTTTCACCACGACTAAATGGCAAATGGTAATTATCTTTTGCTTCTCCCTTTTCACTTTTCAGTATTAACTTTTCACTTTTCATGCCTTTGGCAGTGGCCTTGAGGCAAATCTTGCCAGCTTTAGTCGTGGTGCGGACAAGCACACGGTTGATGCCACACTCCACTGGTAAAGACATGGCACCAACATAATTGTCAGAAACATTCTTCGTGGCTGCAGCGTCAAGCAAACCTTCGCGATTGCCTGTATCTGGTCGTTGCAATTGCTGATTGTTGCGTGTAGCGATGCCACCAATCCATTCTCCTTCGCCAGAGAGTTCAAAGTTAATCATACGGTCATCCAAAGGACATCGGCGACCTTTTTTGTCAACCACCTCAACTTGTACGAGCACCATATCTGCTCCATCGGCCTTCGTGCCCTGTGAATTAGTAATGGCTGTGAGCTTCAATTGATATGGCTCGCCTACAGTCTCCAATTTATAGCGACTGCCATCGGAACCGACTGCCTCCAGCGTTCCAGGTTCGAATTTCACATTCTCGAAGGTAAACAGATAACGACAGCTCTGCCTGCCATAGCCAAGCGAGCAACCATTCAGGAACAGCTCTACGCTGTCTGCCGTAGATACCACATACACCGGCTTCTTTAATTGTGATTTGTCAATTGTCAATTTTGAATTGTCATAGTTCCAATGCCCAATGATGTATGTCCTCGCCTCCTCCGGCTCTACCCAACCATCCCACATCACCTGATGGGCAAAGAATGCATCCTTGGGGATTCGCATAGCATCCACCACTCCACTCGTTCGATAGTTCGATTCGCCACGATGATGAGTATTGGTATCGCTGAACACAATCTTCACGCCACCCGAGGAAACACGAGTGCCTGTGCCCGGACGCTCCAACCAATAGTCGTACCAACGGCGCACCATCTCTATGGCGAACTCGTCCATATTGTGGTTGTACTCCGTAGCAGGCTTACCTCGATAGAGAGGACCTTCGCCTTCCTTATGGTAGGGATAGCTCCACGCATCCCAATATTTGCGTAGCCCCTCGTCGCGACAATACTCCATCGCCCACATCGGGTGTTTATGTGATTTGTTGATATAGAGCATCTCGCCGCCATATTCAGCTTCGTTGATGTCCAACATCTCGCGACTGCCGATGGCACGGCCTCCATGTGGGTCAATCTCGTCGCGGATGGCTTTCATTTCCAGCATGTGTTCGCGACGGATACTTTCGTTACCACTCTCGTAGAACAGAATGGAGGGATTGTTGCGATTGTAGATGATGGCATCGCGCATCAAGGCCTTGCGCTGCTCCCAACGTGCTCCCTCCACATCCTTCTCCGAGTCGCCTGCTGGCATAGCCTGTGGCAAACCCACACGGTCACACGACTCAATGTCCTGTTTCCAAGGAGTAACGTGCATCCAACGAACCATATTACCACCTGATTCCACCATCAGTCCATTCGAATAGTCGCTGAGCCAAGCGGGAACACTAAGCCCCACACCAGGCCACTCGTTCGATGTGCGCTGAGCATAGCCGTGAACCATCATCACACGATCGTTGAGCCATATCTTGCCCTCGCCAAAACGCGTCTTGCGGAAGCCCGTGCGTGTGATGACATCGTCGATTTTCGAACCATCGTCAGCCTTCAACAGCGTCTTCACCGTGTAGAGATAGCCGTAGCCCCACGACCAGAAATGAAGTCCACTGACCTCCTTAGAAACAGACACGATGCGCGTCTCGCCAGGCTGTAAGGTAACACGCTCACCATCAAGATGGGCAACTTCCTTGCCGTCAATGTCGAGCACCTTAGCAAAGAATGTGAACGAACGTTCCTTCGTATCCTCGTTCTTCACCTCGCTCTCGGCATGAATCACGGCTTTGTGACCAGCTATATCGAAGTCTGTGGCATAGACATAAGTGCCCGTTGTGCCGAGGTTCGAGTAAAGTGGTAGTGTCTGATAGAGTTTGTCAGTGATATGCAACCACACGTTCTTGGGCAGACCGCCATAGTTGGCGTTGAAGTTCTTATCGTTCCACTGATAGCGGCTATTAAGCACGCGGTCGCGATAGGTCCAACAGTTGTCGCAACGTACCGCCAGCACGTTCTTTCCTTCTTTTATATAAGGTGTCAGGTCGAAGCCGAAAGCCATGACTCCATTATCCGAGAATCCCACCCTATGTCCATTGAGATAAACATCGGATCCCTGTCGTGCGCCCTCAAATTCAATGAAATATTTCTTGTCTTTAAACTCTAAACTCTCAATTCTCAACTCTTTCCGGTACCAACAAACAGTATCTGTCAGGTCAACGATATCCTTGCGGAAAGCCTCATCACCATTGAAAGCATAAGGCAGAGTCACTTGTTTCCACCCTGAATCGTCGAAATCAGGCTGTGCAGCTTCTGCAAAATCGCCCACCTTCAGTCGCCAGTCGGCATTGAAGGATATTTTCTGTCGCTCTATGGCGTACGCCGTCTGCCCGCCTATGACAAACAATACGAAAACGAAGAAAAGGCTCCTTCTCATACCTTATTTATTATATACCTTTTTACCGTTCCTGATGTAAACTCCCTTTTTTAGAGGTGAGGGGTGATAGGTGATAGGTGAGAGGACACGACGACCTGACAGGTCATACACGTCATTTCTCATTTTCTCATTCTCTGAATTTCTCACCCCATTAATAGCTGTGATTGCCGATACGCGCAGTTTTCCGTCAGTGAGCAGGCTTGATATGTCGAACTCATACCCCACGCCACCATCGTCAACCTTAACAACAAATGTACCTGTATGTGTGCCGCTGACATTATAGACCGTGATTTCATCACCAACGTTCAACTGACGAGTAGTGGGAACAACAACGAGAATGGTATCACCATTGTGCTTGAGGTTGCCTTTCACCGTGAGACGAGTATTGCTTGATGCCTTGAGCTGACAGATTGTGGTGGCTCCTTTGTTAAGTGTTAGGTTCTGCACAGCGGCAGTTCCAGTGATATTTGCTTTCGAGGCAACAGTAATGTTACCTGTAGTGATGGCAGTGGAAGAGCTGTTGGTTAGTTCCAGAGTTCCGGCACTTACTGTTATAGGCGATGTGCTGCCCACTGTCTTCAATGTCAGCTTACCCGTTCCCACCTTGGATACAGAAGTTCCCTTGAAAAGACCAGAGAAAGTCATGTCTGTATTCAGGTAACCTATCTGATAGGTGGTCTGTCCTTCGAGCACACCATCAGTAGCAGTACCGGCTATGGCACCTATCTTCAGCGTTGCCGACTGCTGCGTGCCACTGGCGCTGGCGTAGTGAGCTATATTTGTAGCGGCATCAACTTTCAGTGTGGCCTTCGACATATCTGTTACGTTACTCATCAGTCGCCACTGGCTGCCAGACGCTGTCAGCGTGCCTTCATAGTTTGCAAAGTTCAATCCGATGTCACAACGCACGTATTTCGATACTATGGTAAGGTTGCCCTTACCCTTCACGCTACCATTAATCTTACCACGCGAAGAGCCCACAATTTTGTTGGTGGTTCCCTCCTGAACAGTCACGACGTGGTTGAATGTGGGAACAGTACTTGTGCTGTTGACATCAATCTGGTGTACCTCGCCTCCTGCCAACAACATGGGCGAACCACTCTTTCCGAATGTAGAGTTCCAAGCGCCTTGTGCCACAATGCCCTTCTTCACTATCAGTCCTGCAAAACTGTTAGCTCCACCATAAGTAAAGTTAAGCTGACCAGCGCCGTCTTTAACAAGATAACCAGTACCACTGACTGCGCCCTTCAACGAAAGAGCACTATTAGACTGGGATACACGGATGGTGGCAGTATCAGTGACTGTTATCTGGCGGTCGGTTCCCATATTATCCTTCGAGAGAACAAGTGTTCCGCCGTTCAGTTGCAGATTGCCCTTGTCGGCTGTGGCAGCACCGATGGCACTCTTCTGACCACCATCGTAGAAGTTGGGAACAGTAAGTGTGCCTCCGTTGACTATAGTCTTACCAGTATAGTCGCTGTATTTCATATTCAGCGTAACGGCAGCGTCCTTGTTCACGGTCAAATCGCCTGTACCACTAATGCCTCCATCGCCAGAGAATGTGTATGTACCGCTATCAAAGATTACGCCATTGGTGACCATCATTTCGTTGACCGTCACCGTCTTCTTCGCTGCTTGATCATTGAAGACAACTACGTCGCCAGCTACAAACGAAGTCTGTTCGGTAGTCTGGAAGTTCTGGGCCTTATAGTCCCAAACCTTGCTTTCGCTGCCTGTCCAGACGACGTTGTCTGTAGCAGCGCGCGTCTCGTTGATGATGAGCAACAGCTTGCTATCCCTAACCTCAAGGTCGTAGTTGATGCCCTCCAGTCCGCGTGTCTTGAGCTTCGAGACATCACAGGTCAGCGTACCCGTACATTCAGCTATCAGGTATTCGCCGGCACTTATAAAACTATTGACGATGGTGATGTAGTTCGTACCCTTGAACGTGAGATCGCCGTTAACAGAAAGATAGTCGGAATAGTAGATATCGGGACATCCTTCGCAGTCGGGCTGGAGCAACTCGATATGGGTTTCTATATACACGTTGCCCGGCAGGGTCATGCTCTTCTTCGAGGCGATGGCGCCAACGGGATTCAGTCGGCAGCCTTCGTAGTTGAGTGCACCCTCGAAGGTGATGGTGTCCTCGAGTGTGACATTACCTGCCAGCGTGCCTCTTGCACGTAGCTCCACAGGACCGGTAATGGCACCGTTGACGCAGAGCGTCCCCTCACTGATGAGGTTCAAGCCCGTGTGACCCAGGTTGCAGTTGAACGTAGCCGTTCCCTGCATTGATTTTACGAGTTGTCCGTTGCCCGTCGTACCTGTGCCTTTGAAGGTATAGTCGTGATTGCGAGGGTTCATCAGGTAAAGCATACTGGGGGCTTCGCCATTCACATCGAAGACGGAACCATTGGTGCATTGCAGGTCGAACATCACACTCTTTCCGCTTGCCATCTGGTTACGAACATCTGCCTCGAAGACCGGTGGAAGAGGAG
>Ga0247611_10004444_pt1 | contig 19425 bp, 18 predicted proteins | sample 177DNAGHGhighgp2_FD_192422 | JGI IMG/M metagenome (GOLD analysis project Ga0247611, IMG submission 192422) | Sheep rumen microbial communities from Palmerston North, Manawatu-Wanganui, New Zealand - 1770 DNA GHGhigh gp2 | ecosystem: Host-associated > Mammals > Digestive system > Stomach > Rumen...
AAGAAACATATACTGTTTATATGGATAATATTAAGGCAGTATCATCTGAAGAGGAAGCTATAACATATGCTAAGAATGCATTAAATCATTCAAGTAAAAGAGGATATTTAGGAAATTATAGATATTTATATAATAATGATACTGAAAATAATAAAACGACAGTAATATTTGTCGATTGTACAAGATCATTAGATAATGCTAGAAATTTTTTGATGGCATCATTATTAATATCATTAATAGGATATGTTTGTGTATTTATATTAATTTTATTAGCTTCTAAATATGTCTTTAAGCCAGTAGATGAAGCTTATCAAAAACAAAAGAGATTTATATCTAATGCTTCACATGAATTAAAAACACCACTTACTATTATTTCTACAAATAATGAAATATTAGAAATGATAAATGGTAAAGATGAATCTACAGATGCTATAAATAGACAGGTTATAAGATTAAATCAAATGGTTACATCATTATCACTTTTAACTAAATTATCTGAAACAAAAAAGATAGATAGAACTAAATCATTTAATTTAAGCGATGCTATAAATGATGTAATAAATGATTCTTATATATTAAATGATGATTCTAAAAAGCTAGAAATAGATATTAAAGAGAATTTAATATATAACGGAGAAGAAGGATTAATAAGACAATTAATATCTATCGTTATAGATAATGCAATTAAATATAGTGAAAAAAATATTTCAATACATGCTTATATGGATAATAAAAATATCATATTTGAATGTATGAATGATTGTTATGAAATAGAAGATGGAATTCATAATGAGGTTTTTGAAAGATTTTATAGAAATGATAATATTAGAGGAAAGAAGGAAGGCTCTGGTATAGGTCTATCTATAGCCAAAGAAATTACAGATTTGCATCATGCATCTATTATTGCATCATCTGTAAATAATAATTTTAAAATTAAAATTGTATTATAAAATAATAAGAACTAGGTTTTTGCCTAGTTCTTATTATTTTTCTTCATAAATATTTCATAAGCTATTATGCTTGCAGCAACAGCTACATTTAAGCTATTTTGATTACCTACCATTGGAATAAATACCTTTTTATTTTTATTATCATACCAATTTTCATTAATTCCAAATCTTTCATTTCCAACTACTAATGCTGTTTTTGTATCATAATTATATTCTTTATAATTTTTGCCTAATAATGGCTCTCCTAAATAGATATCAAAATTATTATCTAATAAGAATTTTTGAGCATCATCATATGATAATTCTAAAGTTGGAATTATTAAATTACAGCCTCTAGATGAAGAAGTTATTTTAGGATTATTAATTTTAGTAATAGGATCAACAATAATAACTCCATCACATTTAATACTATCAAGAGTTCTATAAATAGTACCAACATTTCCAGGTATTTCTAGCTTATCTAATACAACAATAAAATTCTTATTTTTAAAATCTTCTAAATTATATTTTGGAATTTCTATAGCTGCGACTATTCCTGCATGATTTTCTTTTGTTTCTAAAGCTTTATATGAAGCTTCAGATATTTCATATGATTCTTTAGCTGCATCAATTAAATTATTTAACAAATTTATTGTTTCATCTTTAAATATATTTTCTTTAGAATATAATAATAAATTTATTTTTAAATTATATTTTAAAGCTATTTCTAAAACCTGTAGGTCATCTGTTGCGGTTATATTATTTTGCTTAGATGACTTTAGTAATGATTTCATTTCTTTAAATTTATCATGACTTTTAGATATCATTTGTAATCACCAAATAAGATTATATCATAACATTAATAAAATAAAATAAAAATAATGCAAAAAGTAAGTTATCTTACATTATTTTATTATAATAAATATTATAATACCTTGTGTTTTGAAAAGAGGTATTTAAAAATGAAAAAAATTAAATTTATGTTAGGCGTTGGCTTTACAGCTTTAGCATTAAGCGCATGTAGTACTGCAAATAATCAATCAACTACAGTATCTAATACATCAAATACTCAAAGTACAACAAGTACTCAAGCTGATGATTATGAAATTAAAATTTCTACACCTAATGGAGCTCCATTAATTGCGATATCTGAGGCTGTAGAGGCAAGTGATGTTGAAAATGGTAAATTAAAAATAGTTGCAGATACATCTACTTTACCTGCAATTTTCCAAGCAGGCACAGAAGATATAATTGTAGCACCTGTTAATGTTGGTACAAAATTATATAATGCAGGAAGTTCTAAATATAAATTAGCATCTGTTATAACTTGGGGAAATACATATTTCACATCAGGAAAAACTGGTTTTAAATTAGATGATATGAATGGTAAAAACATCACATTATTTGGTAAGAATTCAATTAATGATGGTATTGCTAGATATGTTTTAGAAAAGAAAGGTATTACAGCTAATATTTCATATCCTGAAACAGATGTAGTAGCATCAATTAAAACAATATTAGAAAATAATCCAGAAGAAATGGTTATGATTGCAGAACCAGTTTTAACTGTAACAAAGGCTTCAGTTAAGACTTCAAAGTCTGTAGATTTAACTTCATATTCTATTTCAAGTATGTATAAAGAATTAACTAATCATGAATATCCACAAGCTGCAATATTTGTAAATCCAGATAGCTATGATTTACATAAAAATAAATTTGATCAATTTTTCTCTAAGGTAGAAGCAACATGTGAAGATACTAAAACTAAGACAGCTGATGTTGCTGCAAAAGCTAATTCAGTTGGTGTACCTCAGCCAGCTGCAGTATTAACTAAGGCTATTCCAGGCTGTGGTATTAAATATGTTAAAGCATCTGATGCTAAGGCTGATTTAGCATTTGCAGCTACAGAAGAAGGATTAAAATCTTTCTTTGGTAATAAGGCTCCTGAAGATGCATTCTATTTATTCTAATGAATAAAAAGTATTTATATAATATTTTATTTTATGTAATTGGTATAATTCTAGTTGGATTTATATTTCAAATATTATCGTGGATTAAAAATAATGATTATTTTTTACCTAATATAGGTGAAATATTTAAAAGTTTTTTTACTTTATTAGGTAAAGGTAGTACCTGGATAGGAATATTAGCTACAATAAGAAATGTATTCTTATCAATATTATTATCATTTTCTATTGGTGTTTTATTTGCAGTAATTGCATATAAATCAAATATAATATATCAAATATTAAAGCCTTTAATGATGATATTTAGATTTATTCCTTTAATCATCATTATAAGTATATTGTTTTATTTGTTTTATAGGCAAGATGGAATTACATTATATTTTTGTGTATGCTCTTTTTTAGTTCCAATGATTTATGAATCTGTATATCAAGGTATTAAAGGAATAGAAAGACCATATATTGATGTTTATAGGCTACATTCATCATTTAATCTTAAAATATTATTTAGAGTTTATTTACCATTAACCTTTGGAGCATGTAAATCATCATTTTTAAATTCAATTGGATTAGGAATTAAAATATGCTTATCAGTTGAATTTATTTGTAGTATGACAAATACTTTAGGCTATTTGATTAAAAACGAAATAAATAGTTTAGAAGGATTTAAAGATGTTTATGGTTATTTATTAATTCTAATTTTAGTTTCAATAATTTTAGAATTAATCCCTATATTTATTTCATTCATTTACAAAAAAATAAAATATCGTGAAAGAATTATAAAACTAGAAGATTAATTTATGCCACTTTGTTATTAGTTGTGATAAAATAATAGCAAGGTGGTTTTTATTATGCAAAAATCTGAAGTTTATTACAATAAAATGAAAAATACACCAATATTAAAGCTGATAATTATATTAGCTATTCCTACAACTATTTCTATGCTTATAACAAATATTTATAATGCTGTAGATACATATTTTGTAGGAGTCTTAGGAGAATCTCCTCAGGCAGCAACAGGAGTAGTATTTACTTTGCAATGTATAATTCAAGCTTTTTCTTTTATGCTTGGTCATGGTTCTGGTACCTATGTAGCTAAAAAATTAGCTGATAAAGATATAGATGGTGCCTCAAGATATGTTTCAACAGCATTTATTGATGGAGCCTTTATAGGCACTGTATTATTAGTTTTTGGTATTACATTTTTAAATCCATTTATGAGATTACTTGGAAGCTCTGATACGGTTTTACCATATTCTATGCAATATGGACTTTGGATATTAATATCAGCTCCATTTATGATAACTTCATTAATCTTAAATAATATTTTAAGATACGAAGGCAAAGCTTTTTATTCAATGATAGGGCTTGTTGCTGGTGCATTATTAAATATTTTCGGTGATTACTTATTTATAAATGTAATGAAGCTTGGAGTATTTGGTGCAGGTATGTCAACTGGTATTTCTCAAATAATAAGCTTTGGAATTTTATTTTTTTTATTTATGAGAAATGCTCAATCTAAAATTAGATTTAGATATTTCACTTTTGAATTTTTTGTTCATTTTGAAATATTCAAGGGAGGCCTTCCCTCACTATTAAGACAAGGATTAACATCTATATCTGGAGGTATATTAAACAATCTAGTAATGCCTTACGGAGATTCTGCACTTGCCGCAATAAGTGTAGTAAATAGAGTTTCGAATTTAATTATGTGTACAGGTCTTGGAATTGGACAAGGCTTTCAACCAGTGGCGGCATTTAATTATGAAATCAAGGATTATTCAAGAGTTAAAAAAGGAATGTATGTAACCCTAATATTATCATTTTTAGTTGTATCCTCACTAGCGATTTTTGGGTTAATAATTCCAGAAAAAATAATATGGCTATTTCAAAAGAATGAGGATGTAATAAGTCGTGGTATAGATGCCTTGAGGTATGCATCAATTGGTGTGATGTTTTTACCAATAAGTGTTACAGCAAATATGCTTTTCCAAAGTATTAGAAAGCACCTTGCAGCATCTATATTATCTACACTTAGAAGTGGTGCAATATTCATTCCGTTATTGTTGATTTTTAATATCTCTGGATTAGGATTTTTAGGTATTATAATATCTCAGCCTTTAGCCGACATAATAGCATCAGCAATAAGTATTGTATTTATAATATTATTCGTTATAAAAACGCCAAATACCCAGCCAGTTGAAGAAAAGAATGAAAATATTGCAAAAAATAATGAAAAATATTAAAAAACAACAAAAAAAATACTGCTAAATCATTGCATAAGATTCGAAAAGTATGCTATAATGCTCATATAGATATTGACGATAAAAGTCTTGATTGCTTATCAATATTGGAGGTTTTAAGATGAAAAATAACTATGTTACGCTTGTTTATTTATCACAAGATGAGGAAAATGCAAATTATCTAGCTGAAATACTAGAAGATACAAAGCATGTTGAAGTTCATAAATTTGAAAAGGGCGAAGATTATGACCAAGATATTTTAAAAGATATCAAAGATTCATGTGGTTTAATTATTCTTCACATTTCTGATGAATTTGATTATGGTGATTATTTAGCAGAAATTAGAAAGGCTAAAAAGAAATGCCAAATCATTTGTTGTTATGCAACAAAGGCTACATACCAAACAACATATCCATTAAATGAAATTGAATTAGTTGAAGGATACCCAATTGAAGCATTAGCAAATGATATTTGCCAAATTGTTGCCGGTGGTTATAACAAAGCTAAGGTTAGATGGTATAACCGCAAGAAATATAGAAAATTAGCATTTACATATTTCAATCAAGAAAATTATGTATGGAGCTTAGGTATTTTAATTAAATTATTCAAGATTCATGATCTTGAAGTTAAAGAAAGAATTGCAGATGCTTATGCAAATCTAATGGATGCTGATAGAGCAATCAATTATTATTCAATTTGTTTACCACTAGATACTAAAGCATCAATCGGTGTATCAGATGAAGATAGCCAAGGTGTTATTTGTAACAACCTAGGATATTTATATACACAAACTAAGAACCTAGAATTTGCTGAACGTTATTTAAAACAAGCAATTGCTTTAAAGAACCCAGATGCATTATATAATTTAGGTTACTTATATGAATCTTCTTGGAGCTATGATTCTTCTAAAAGAAGAACAAAAGAAGGATATGACCTATATTGCCAAGTATTGTATGAAAAATATACTTCAGATTCTTCAAAGGAAAGAGCTAAAGAAAAATTAACAAGAGCTGCAGACAGATTATTAGCTAGAAAGAATTATGCTGCTGCATTACAATATTATAAAGCAATCGGTGATGGTACTAGAGCTGCTGAATGTATTAGAAATATTAAGAGAATTCGTCAGCTTTATGAAGAAAGAAAGAAACGTCAAATGGGTGCTCAACCTCATACTGCTGCAAAGCCTGTAGCTAAGCCAGTTGCTAAACCTGTAGCTAAACCAGTTGAAGCTAAGGTAGAAACTAATAATACTGAAACTGAATAAGATTAATTAGATGTTAAGCTTGAATGCTTAACATCTTTTTTTCCTAATTGTTGTTTATATCACAAAAAAAGAGTATAATAACTTATTGAAAGGAATGATTTAAAATGTTAAAAATTGATATAATTTCAGGCTTCCTAGGAGCCGGTAAAACAACTTTTATTAGAAGATTATTAGATACTCATTTAAAGAATGAAAAGGTTGTTTTAATTGAAAATGAATATGGAGAAGTATCTGTAGATACAGATATCTTAAATGATGCAAAAATTGAAATAAAGGAATTATCTCAAGGATGTATTTGCTGTAGCTTAGTTGGTGATTTTTCTAAATCATTAAATGAGGTTATTAAGCAAATGAAGCCTGATAGAATTTTAATTGAACCATCAGGCGTTGGTAAATTATCAGATATTATCAAGGCTGTAAAATCAGCAGGTCTTGAAGATAATATTAATTCATTAGTTTGTATGGTAGATGCAAAGAAAGCTAAAATGTATGATAAGAATTTTGGTGAATTCTTTGTTGATCAAATTGAAAATGCTCAAACTGTTATTTTATCTAGAACAGATATTTCAAAGGAAGATACTGTAACAACAGCCCTTGAAATAGTAAGAAAGCATAATGAAAAATGTGTAGTTGTAACTACACCAATTAAGGATTTATCAGATGAAGATTTATTAAAAGCTTATGAAGGCTTTGATATTAATCTAATTGATAAATCATTATTAGAACACCACGATGACGACGATGATGAATGTGACGATCCAAATTGTAGCTGTCACCATCATCATGATCATGACCACGAGCATGAACATCACCATCATCACCACCATGACGGAGATGACGACGATGACGATGATGAGTGCGATGATCCAAATTGTGAATGCCATCACCATGATCATGACCATGAGCATCACCATGGACATCATCATGCAGATGAAGTATTTACATCATGTGGAATTGAAACAGTTAAGAAATATGATTTAAATACATTAAAGGCTACGTTAGATAAGATGGCAAATGGTGAATTTGGTCAAATCGTTAGATCTAAAGGTATAATTCAAGCTACTGATGGTAAATGGTATGTATTCAATTTAACACCAGGAGAGGTTGAAATTTTAGAATCTAAGCCTATTCATGTTGGAAAGATTGTTGTTATAGGTTCTAAAATAAATAAAGAAGATATTGAAAAATTATTTTAATATGAGGTGAGATGCTTGAAAGAGGTTCCACTATTTTTGGTTAATGGCTTTCTAGAAAGTGGAAAGACATCATTAATCAAAGAAATTGTAGAAAATAATACAGAATACCAAAATGATTCTACAGTTATCATTGTATGTGAGCAAGGCGAAATCGAATATGATGAGGACTGGTGTAAAAAATATGGTGTTCATGTAGAATATATAGAATCACAGGATGCTTTTACAGAAGCATATATGAAAAATTTAGATAAGGTTTATATGGCTGATAGATATGTAATAGAATATAATTCATTCTTTGATATTGATAAGCAAGATTTCCCTAGATATATGGTAATATATCAACAAATCACATTAATTGATGCTCAAACATTTAAAGTAATGTTTAACAATATGAAAAATATTTTCTCAAGAATGGTAAAATATTCTTCATTAGTAGTTTTCAATAGATGTGAAGGCGTAAATGAATTAGGTCAATTTAGACGTCAAATAAGAGGAATTAATCAACAAGCTCAAATAGCATTCGAACAAGCTAATGGAAGCTTAACTACAATGCTAGAAGAAGACCTACCATATGATTTATCTAAATCAGAAATTGCGTTTGAAGAGGATGTATATCCCGTATGGTATACAGAGGTTTTTGATAATTATGAAAAATATTTTAATAAAATATTTAAATTCAAAACCTTTGTTAGAGATATAACAGAGGATACTATAGTTATCGGAAGAAATGTAATGGTATGTTGTCAAAATGATGTTCAATTCTTAGGATATGAACTTAAAAATGATTGTAATGCAAATGTAAAAGTTGGAGATTGCATATATCTTGAATGTAGTGTAACACGTGAATTTTCTAAATTAGCTAATGAAGAGGTTGTAATGCTACATGCTAAAAATATAACAGTATTAAAGCCTGAAAAGGAAAAAGTAATTGGAATGTAGGTGAACAATATGGAAAATGTTAAAATTAAAGCTAGTGATGGTTTAATTTTAGATGCCATATATTCTAAAGTAGATAATCCTAAAGCTCTAATTGTGATAATTCACGGAATGGTAGAGCATAAGGAAAGATATCAAGAATTATTAGAGGTTTTAAACAAAAACTCTTATTCAGCAATTATTGCTGATTTAAGAGGACATGGTAAAAGTATCAACGATGAATATAAATTAGGCATGATTGGCTCAGTAGATCAAATGATTGATGATTCACATAAGGTATTAGAATATATTAAAAATGATAATCCTAATGTAAAAATATATTTATATTCACATTCTATGGGAACATTAATTGCTAGAAATTTCATAAAGAAATATTCAAATGAAATTGAAAAATTAATATTATCAGGTACTGTTGCATATAAACCAGGATGTGGTCTTGGTGTTTCTGCAGCTAAAAGAAGAATTAAAAAGAATAAAAATGGTTATTCAACATTACTATATAGAATGTCTAATAATTTAAGTAAAAGTGAAGATGTATCATGGCTTTCATATAATAAAGAAAACGTAAGAAATTATATGGATGATCCATTATGTGGATATAAATTTACTAATTATTCTAATTATGTTTTATTCTCTATGACTTATAACCTACATAAGCATAATAAAGAAAATAATGTAAACAAAGATTTAAAAATATTATCTATATCAGGTGCTGATGATAGAACAACAAATCATACAAAGGGTGTCCTAGATTCTATTAAGCATTTAAAAAAGGAAGGATTTGAAAATATTAGATATATTGAATATCCTAATATGAAGCATGAAATTCTTGCTGAAGATAATAAAAAAGCAGTATTTGATGACATTATTAAATTTTTTAATGAATAAATAAAATTATCTCAAGCTTAGTCTTGAGATTTTTTTTTATTATTTTAATATTATGCTTGACATAATACTATGTGAGGCGTAATATAATGTGTGTGGAGGTATATTATGAACATTCAATTAAAAAGAGGTTTAACTGATGTTTGTGTCCTTGCAGCATTAAGAAATGAAGATTCATATGGATATAAAATTATATCAGATTTAAGTGATGTTATGATAATGAGCGAATCTACTTTATATCCAGTATTAAAAAGATTAGAATCACAAGGATGCTTAACGACATATTCTAAAGATTATAATGGTAGATTACGTAAATATTATGTAATTACTATGAATGGAATTGAAAGAATTAGAGACTTCCTAGATGAATGGAAGGAAATAGAAAAGATTGGTAAATTTATATCTGGAAAGGTAGGATTATAATGAATAGGGAAGAGTTTATAAGCAAATTAAATGAAAGCATTAAAAATAATCCAGATCACAATGAAATTATTTCTTATTATTTTGAATTAATTTCAGATAAAATGGAAGCTGGTATGACTGAGGAAGAGGCTGTATCATCACTTGGAGATATTGATACAATTATCAAAAATATAAATGATAATGTAGATGATGATGTAGAATTTAAATCAGATGCTAAGGTTTTAGTTTCAAACATTGAAAATAAGGATAATACAAATACTAATAATGATAATTCAAATAAAGAACTATCTGGAGGTAAAGCATTTGCATTAGTTCTATGGAAAATAGCTACAGTTTTATTCTGTATTGCTGCAATGGCATTATATGTATTTTCAATAATATTAATCGCAATATCTGCAGGATTTATAATCTATGGAGCAATCCAAATACCTGCAATACTATCATATGGCACATTATTTATTGGAATAGGTCTATTTATTCTAGGCGCTGGCTTAGTTGGAATTTATTATACTAGATTCTTACGCAAATTCATGTTTGGAAATAGACAAAGATGGAATAAAATGATTGAATCTAAATTAGTAGGTGAGTAGTATGAAGATTAAATTTGGAGCGTTAGCTATTATAGGTACTATATTATCTGCAATAGGTGTAGTAATGATAGTTATTTCTGCAATATTTGCATATAATGATTATAAAAATTATAATAAATTTGTTGAAGGTAATATAAAATTAGAAGAAGATTTAGATTATAATTTTGGTTTTGAAAGCGGAACAGTAAATATTCATAAATCTTCATTTGATTATTCATATATTGATTATAAAATAGTAGATTTTTATGAATTTAAAGTTAATTCATCTGATGTTAAATTAGAATCAAAATTTAAATTATTCTTTAATTTCTTTAATAAAAATAATGTAGATTTATATTTATCAGAAAATATTTATGATAATTATATTAAATTGACATTAAATGCTGGTGAAATTATATCTGATGTTGAATTAGTTGTTGACAAAATGGATTTATCACTAAATGCTGGTAAAATAAATTTAAATGTTAAATGTATTGATAAATTAAATATTAATGTAAACGCAGGAGAATTAAATTTAAATTCAAGATCAAATAATATTTATGTTAAGCTTAATGCAGGAAAAATCAATATGGGATCTGAATTTGACGACCTTGATTTTAGAGTTAATGCAGGAGAGTTATATTTAAGATGCTTAACTCAAAAAGATGATTATACAATAAATATAAGAAAAAATGCTGGATATTGTAATTTATCAAATGGTGGTACAGGTCCTAAAAATATAAAAGGCCAAATTAATGCCGGAAGCGTTAATATAAATTTTGCTGAAAAAAATTAGAGTAGTCACCAAAGTGACTACTTTATTTTTTAAAATAACAAATAATTATTGACAATAAAGTTTTTTTTGATATAATTGAAATTGCAGTTTGTAACTGTATATAAATTTGCCCGAATGGCGGAATTGGCAGACGCGCTAGACTTAGAATCTAGTTCCACAAGAGTGCAGGTTCAAGTCCTGTTTCGGGCACCAGCTTGAATTAATGATTGATATTATTATCAATCTTTTTTTTCGCTCATTTTTAAATATTAAATAATTGTGCTATAATATTTATATTATAGAAGATATTTTTCATGAGGTGAAAAATGAAAAGCTTAATATTCGATGGACTTAAAAACGCAAGAGACCTTTCGCAAGGAAATAATATAAAAGAAAATAAATTAATTAGAAGCGAGGATTTAACTAAATTATCAAAAAATGATTTAGATAAGCTTCAAAATATACATAATGTTAAAACTATAATTGATTTAAGAATGACTAAAGAAAAAAAGAAAAAGGATATTCTATTTCCTAATGTAAATTATGTTGAAATTCCATTTAAAAATTATAAAGAATTAAAATCTAATCCAGATAAAAAGGCTAGGAAGCATAAGAATGGTATTTTCCCAAATCTATGTGAATATTATAGATTATTAGTATCAGAGGATAAAAAGGAACATTGGCATAAAATATTTGAAATAATATATAAAAATAAAGATGGTGCCATATTGTGGCATTGCCAGCAGGGTAAAGATAGAACTGGTATAGTTGCTGCAATATTAGAATACGCTCTAGGCTTAAGTGATGAAGAGGTTATGGAAGATTACTTATATACAAATAATAATCTTGCAACACCATTTAAATATAAAATGATTTCATTTTTATTTGGATTTAGAAAATTAAGAAGAGAATTCATGGAATTATTTACAGCTAGAAAGGAATATTTATTAGCTACAATAGAATATATAAAAGCTAAATATGGTAATATTGATGGCTTTTTATTAAATATGTGCGGAATAGATGAATATAAGAAGCAGGAATTAAGAAAAATATATTTAAAATAAATGTTTGTTGAGGTGCAGTATGTTTAATAAACATGATATAAAAAGAAATGAATTAATGCTTGAAGGCAAATTTAAAAAATGTGGTTATGATTGGTGGTGGCATTCATTTACCGCAAGAGATGAAATAACAAATGAAGAAAAACCATTCTATATTGAATTTTTTGTATGTAATAATAAATATATTAACGAAGAGCCTTCATTTGGAAGATTAGGTGATATTCCATCATATCTAATGGTAAATGTAGGTTTTTGGGGTAAAGATCATAGACAAATCCATAGATTTTTTGGATGGAAGAATGTAAAAATTAATCCTAAGGCTCCATTTAGCATTTCTGCAGATGATTGTTATTTAGATGAATATGAAACAAGAGGAAGCATTAATTTATCTAAAGAAGAAGCCATAAATCATAAAGAATATATGTCGGATTATGGAAATATAAGCTGGGATATTAAAATAAAAAAAGATATAGCATTTAATGTTGGATACGGTGCATCTAAATTCTTTAGAAAAATAAAAGCATTTGAAATGTTTTGGCATGCTGAAGGAATGAAATCATTTTATGATGGATATATAATCCTAGATGGTAAAAAATATATAATAAATAAAGATAATTGTTATGGATATGCAGATAAAAACTGGGGAAAGGATTTTACATCACCATGGGTATGGCTATCATCTAATAATTTATATAGTAAAAAATATAATAAGAAATTAGATAATAGTGTATTTGACATAGGTGGAGGAAGACCTAAAATATTTTTCTTACCACTAAAGAGAAAATTATTATCAGCATTTTATTATGAGGGGAAATGCTATGAATTTAATTTTTCAAAATTTTGGACATTTACTAGAACAAAATTTAATTGTTATGAAACAGAAAAAGAAATAGTATGGAATGTTATACAAAAGACATGGAATAATAAAATGGTCACTAATATAACATGTAAAAAGGAAGATATGCTATTAATTAATTATGAAGCACCAAATGGTAAAAAGCTTCATAATAGATTATGGAATGGTGGAAATGGTATAGGAGAAGTAAAGCTATATCATAAAAATAAATTAATTGATGAAATAATTGTTAAAAATTGTGGCTGTGAATATGGTGAATATGAACAAAAAAAATAAGGCAAATTATTATTATGCCTTATTTTTTTCATCTTCTTTATCTTCAATTTTTTTTTGCTCATCATCTTTGATTTCAATCTTTTTAGGTTCATCTTTTTTATTATCTATTTCTTTTTTTACATTGATAACCTCTTTAGATGATGCTTTTCTGTTTTCCAAATCCTGTTTAGCCTTTTCATCCTTACTTGCCACTTTAATCTCCCAGTGAATTAAAATAGCTAATAATGCTCTTAGAATAATGATCGCACCTAAAATTAATAATTCAGAAACCTCTCTAATGATAACTGTTTTAATAATTTCGGCACCCATTTTAAATTCTAGACCTAATGCTAATGCATTAGCTAAATTAATTTTGATATTATAATGTTTTGCACTATGATTTTTCTTATTTTTTTCATTAAGATACATTAATACTATAACTCTAATTGCGCCTACTATAATAACAACTATACCTATTATTTCTAATAAATAAATTGATATATTGGCAATAAAGGTCATTATTTTTTCAGCTTGTTCTAAAAACTCTTGCATCAAATCGCCTCATTTCGTCTTATTCTTATTATAAGACAAATAGCATATAACTTCAAACCAAATGAAAAAATAATTAAATATTTATGATCTTAATGATATAATTATTATATCTTTTGAGGTGGTAATATGATAACTAAGGAAGAATATATAGAATTAATAAAAAAAGAATATCCAAATGATTATAAAGATATAATAGATGGATTAAATAATAAAAGATATGAAACATTTAGAATTAATACATTGAAATCTAATAATGATGAAATAATATCATTTTTAAACGATAATAATATTGAATATGAAATATCTTCAATATATGAAAATTCATTTATTATTAAATCTGATTATAATTTATATGATACACACTTATTAAAGGAAGGTAAAATATATTTACAATCATTATCGAGTCAAATACCACCATTATGCCTAGATTTAAATAATTCATTTGATATATTAGATATGTGTGCTGCCCCAGGTGGTAAAACATCTTTAATTGCAGCATTAACTAATAATGAAAAAAGTATTATGGCTGTTGAACAAAATAAAATAAGGGCAGAAAAATTAAAATACAATTTAAGTTTATTAAATGCTAAAGCAAATGTGTTTGTAACAGATTCGACTAAATTAGATTCATTTTTTAGATTTGATACTATATTGTTAGATGCACCATGTAGTGGAAGTGGAACAATAAATTTATGTAATAAAAAGGATTTGAAGAATTTCTCATTATTATTAGTAAGAAATTCTTCAATAATTCAAAAGAAATTATTAAAAAAGGCTATAGAAATATTAAAACCTGGATCAAGCATGATTTATTCAACATGCTCAATATTGAAAGAAGAAAATGAATTAGTATTGAAGGAATTTTTAAACAAAAATATCATATTAGATAAAATAGATTTAAATATAGATAATGATAATTTATTACCATCAATATTACCAAATGTTTTAACTATTAAGCCTAATAAATATTTTGAAGGATTCTTTATAGCAAAAATAAAAAAAATAAAATAATTATTAAAAATGGAGCTTCGGCTTCATTTTTAGTATATTTAATAAAATTCCTTGAAATAAATAATATTTCATTGTAAAATATTTATGTTTAAAAAGTTTAGGAATTTCAAACTTTTTGATTAGGGATTTCAAACAGGAGGTGTACTTATGAATCTAGGTAATAAGATAAAACAAAGACGTGTTTTATTACAGTTAACCCAGCAGGAGCTTGCTAATAGATGTGAGCTTACCAAAGGATATATATCACAGCTTGAAAATGATTCTGTATCTCCATCCTTAGAAACGTTAGAAATTATTATAGATGTTTTAGGAACAACACTTAGTGATTTTTTTAAAGAGGATAGTGAAGAATTAATTATATTTAATAAAGAAGAACAATATATAAAAGAATTTGATTCATATACACAAACCTGGCTTGTCCCAACAGCTCAGGAGCATCAAATGGAGCCCATTTATGTTGAGCTTAAGGAAAATGGTGAAACATTTCATGATTATCCTCATACTGGAGAGGAATTCGGATATGTCATTGAAGGAGAAATATTAGTTGTATATGATGATAAGACTTTCGTATGTAAAAAAGGGGAGTCTTTTTATTTTATATCTAATAAAAATCATTATATTAAAAATAATTCAAAAAATGGTTCAAAGGTTATCTGGGTATCATGCCCACCTAATTTTTAATTTGGAGGTATTGTAATATGAGTAGAGTAATAATTATTGGATGTGGTGGTGTTGCCCAGGTTGCAATACATAAATGCTGTCAATTAGATGATGTATTTACTGATTTATGTATAGCATCAAGAACAGTATCTAAATGCGATAAAATTAAAGAAGAATTAAAGGATAAAACTAAAACTAATATAACAACTAAACAAATTGATGCTAATGATTTTAATGCATTAGTAAAGCTATTTAATGAATTTAAACCTGAAATAGTTATGAATTTAGGTATGCCATACCAAAATTTAGTAATCATGGATGCTTGCTTAGAATATGGTTGTCATTATCTTGATACTGCAGCTTATGAGCCAGAGGATGTAAATGAGCCTAAGTGGAGAGAAAAATATGAAAAGAGAGTAAAGGAAAAAGGATTTACTGCATATTTTGATTATAGTTACCAATGGGAATATAAAGAAAAATTTGAAAAGAAGGGCTTAATAGCTTTACTTGGCTGTGGCTTTGATCCAGGTGTAACTCAAGCATATGTTGCTTATGCAAAGAAGCATGAATTCGATAGAATAGACACAATTGATATTCTAGATTGTAATGGTGGTGATCATGGATACCCATTTGCTACTAATTTTAATCCGGAAATTAATTTAAGAGAAGTATCATCTGATGGTGCATATTTTGAAGATGGCAAATGGCATAAGATTCCAGCTATGAGTATTCATGGTAAATATAATTTTGATGGTGTAGGAGAAAAAGATATTTATTTATTACATCATGAGGAAATTGAATCAATTGCTAAAAATTATCCAGAAATTAAAAGAATTAGATTCTATATGACATTTGGTGAAAACTATATTAGACATATGAATTGCTTAGAAAATGTTGGATTATTATCTACAAAAGCTATTAATTATGAAGGAAAAGAAATTGTTCCAATCCAATTCTTAAAGGCTCTTTTACCAGACCCAGCATCACTTGGACCTAGAACAGTTGGTAAAACAAATATCGGATGTATATTTAAAGGTGTAAAGGATGGTAAAGAAAAAACATATTATATTTATAATGTATGTGACCATCAAGAATCATATAAAGAGGTAGGAAGTCAGGCAATAAGCTATACAACAGGCGTACCTGCAATGTGTGGAGCATTGATGATATTAAAGGGTATTTGGAAAACACCAGGTGCTAACACAGTTGAATTATATAATCCAGATCCATTTATTGAAGCATTAGATAAATATGGTCTTCCAAAAAGAGAAAACCATAATCCTGTGATGGTGGATTAATATGAATGAGGATTTAAGACCACCATTTAAAAGATTTAAGGATATAGATCCATATGAATTATTTAAAGGCTTAAAAACTCCATGCTATGTAATAGATGAATGGGGCCTAAAATACAATGGTAAAATCTTAAAGGAAATACAAGATAAAACAGGCTGTAAAATATTATTAGCTCAAAAAGCTTTTTCTAATTTTAATTTATATGAAACACTAGAGCCATATCTTTCAGGTACAGAAGCTAGTGGATTATATGAAGCAAGATTAGGAAAAGAAGAAATGCCTAATAAAGAGGTTCATGTATTTTGTGGTGCTTATAGAGATGATGAATTTGATGAAATTTTAAAATATAGCGATCATATAGTTTTTAATTCATTAAATCAATTAAAAAAATTTGGACCTATAGCTAAAAAAGCAAATAAAAGCATTGGTATAAGAATAAACCCTGAAAAATCAACTCAAATTGGACCTGCAATATATGATCCATGTAGCCCTGAATCAAGATTAGGTATACCTGTATCAACTCTAGAAAGAGATTTAACAGATGATTTATTAAATCTAATCGATGGAATTCATTTTCATACATTATGCCAACAAAATTCTGATGATTTAAAAATAACATTAGAAGCAGTAGATGAAAAATTCTCTAAATATTTCAAAAATATCAAATGGATAAATTTTGGTGGCGGACATCATATTACAAGATATGATTATGATATTGATCTATTAATTGAATGTATAGAATTTGCAAAAAGAAAATGGAATGTTGATGTTTATTTAGAGCCAGGTGAAGGCGTTGTATTAGATGCAGGATTCTTATTAACACATGTCCTAGATACTTATGTAAATAATAATAAAATATTTGCAATAACTGATACTTCAGCAGCATGTCATATGCCTGATGTTGTAGAAATGCCTTATTTGCCACCATTATATATGGCTGATTTAGAAAATAACAAAATAGAAGTTAGATTAGGGGGACCAACATGCTTATCAGGAGATAATATTGGAAAATATAGATTCTTGAATGCTCCAAAGGAAAATGATTTATTAATATTTGGAGATATGGCATTATATACATCTTGTAAAAATAATACATTTAATGGAATGCCGCTACCTGATATATATGTTTTAAAAGAGGATAATTCATTTGAAAAATTAACTAATTTTGGTTACAATGATTTCAAATATAGATTAGGAAAATTAAATTAATCACCTTCGGGTGATTTTTTATTTTTATTAAATCGTTTTAGGATAATAAACTTTTTTATTAAATATAAATGTGCTATAATTCATTTAAGATATTTATAAACATCTATAGGGGATGAAAATATGACTTTTTTTAAGAAAATAGGAGCATTTATTTTAGATTTCTTTGGTTTTAAAAGAAATTCTAAATATGTAAGAAATTATTTAAATGATGCAAATATAAAAAGCTCGATGTATATGGCTTTCATTATAATCGCTCTAGAAATATGGATGATTATTAGACAAATTAATAAATATATTTCACCTCAGTGGAATAATTATGCAGAAGCTGGATTTAGTTCTAGATTTGATTTAATATTCACTTATACATCATTATATTATCTATTTATAGTTGCAGCAGTAGCAATGATGGTATTTGCAATAATCTATATAAATAAATTTAAAGGTAAAGCTAGCTTTATTACAAATATAGTTGTAGGTTCAATATGTATATTATGGGTATTATTATTAATTCCTGAAAAGATTACAGGAACTAATATTAACAAAATAACTACAATTTTGTTATATTCATCATTACCTATATTTGGTATATCAATAATAGGAAATTCATTATATTTTAAAATTAAAAGAAAAAATAATACAATCTTATCTATTGTATTAATATCTTGCTTCGCATTAGTATGCTTATTGTTTGGTATTAAGGTTGGTTATTCAGATTTTGCTCATATAGCTGATGTAACAGCACCAGGGTTTAATATTGAAAAAATTAAGATGATAACATGCTTCTTTACAATGGTAGTATTCGTAGGATGCTTATTAATTTGGAAGCCTTATATTTCTATTATTTTATTAGCTGGTGTGTTCTCATTATTCCAATATTTCTTAGAATCTTATCCTGATAGAGCATTCTTAGATGCTGATAAAATAAATTATTATACATTCTTAGTTTCATTAACAATGATTGCAATATCAATATATCATCAACGTATAGGAGAAGCTAGAAAGGATGAATTATTAATATACGAAGCTAATTTTGATCATTTAACTGATATAAACAATGTTAAATCAATGATTAATTCAGTTAAATATAATCATGAAGAAAACCCTATGGAAAACATAAACAAAATATTCTTGTTTATGAATATAGTTAACTTTAGAGCTATAAATGACCAAAAGGGCTTTGAAGCAGGAGATAAATTCTTAATTGAAACATCTAAAATAATAAAAAATATTTTTAAAGGTGATTTAGTAGCTAGACAAAGTGACGATCATTTTGTTGTATTCACAGATGAAAGCTCATTTATGCCTAAATTAGAAGAATTAAATAAAAAATTAAAAGAAATT
>Ga0247611_10004445_pt1 | contig 19424 bp, 20 predicted proteins | sample 177DNAGHGhighgp2_FD_192422 | JGI IMG/M metagenome (GOLD analysis project Ga0247611, IMG submission 192422) | Sheep rumen microbial communities from Palmerston North, Manawatu-Wanganui, New Zealand - 1770 DNA GHGhigh gp2 | ecosystem: Host-associated > Mammals > Digestive system > Stomach > Rumen...
TCAAAATTTTCATTTTGACCTTCTATATTAAAGTTCATTTATCATTAGTTTTTGGTTCCACCAACACTACTTGACAAAGAACCTCAATAATTATGGTTCAATTCTATTTGGTCCTCTAAAGATAAACATTGTTTCTTTTAGTGAACCTGTTTCTAGCATTAACATTGTTAATCTATCTACTCCAAGTGCGAATCCTCCATGTGGTGGGCATCCATATTTGAAGAAGTCTTGATAGAATTTAATATCTTCTCCTAGACCTTTTTCTTCTGCTTGAGCTTTTAATATATCGTATCTATGTTCTCTTTGTGCTCCTGTTGTTATTTCGCAACCTTTCCAAATGAGGTCGTATCCTTGAGGAATTCCATCTTTTCTCATATGATAGAATGGTCTTTTATTTACACTGAAGTCTGTTATAAATACGAATTCATGATTATATTTTTCTTTTATATATTTTGATGCTAGTTTTTCTGATTCATTATTCATATCTCCTACATCTTCAAAGTCCATATGGAAGTTATATTTTTCTTCTAATGCTTTATAAAGTTCTTCTAGTTTAATTCTTGGGAATGGTTTTGTTGGAACTACTATATCTACATTGAATACTTTTTTGATTTCTTCTCCATATTGTTCTTTTACTTTTGATAGTCCAGCTATTAATAAGTCTTCTTCAAAATCCATTACGTCTTCATATGAATTTATATATGAGAATTCAATATCGAATGATGTGAATTCTGTTGCGTGTCTATATGAGTTTGAGTTTTCTGCTCTGAATGCTGGAGCGATTTCAAATACGCGTTCAAATCCACTTGCTTGTGCCATTTGTTTATAAAATTGTGGAGATTGAGCTAAGTATGCTTTTCTATCAAAGTATTTCAATTCGAATACTTCTGCTCCTGATTCACTTGCTGCTCCAATTAATTTTGGTGTATGTATTTCTATGAAGTTATTTTTTACTACATAGTCTCTCATCGCGTTTACAAAACAAGTTTGTACTTTAAACATTAGTAGATTTTTTTCACTTCTTAGGTCTAGGAATCTATAGTTTAGTCTTGTATCTATTGTAGTTGATGCTGGATCTTTATAGTTTAATGGTAAATCTTCTGTACATCTGCTTGTTACTTCTATTGTTTCTGGAATTATTTCCATTCCATTTAGTTTTATTTTTTCATTTAGAAGTAGTGTTCCGGTAATTTTAACTGTACTTTCTTCTTTTAAGTTATCTATTATTTCAACTAATTCTTGGTTTTCTTCATTTTTTTCAATTGTTACTTGTACTTTTCCTGTTGTATCTCTTATTATTACAAATTGTACGTATTGTAGATTTCTTATTTTATCTACGAATCCATTTATTATAACTTTTGAATTATTTTCTTTTAGTTCATTAATCAACATGTGTGTTCCTCCTCTATGCTTTTGTCTAAGAAGTCTATTAAATCTTCTATATTAACTTTATATTCTTCTTTTGTATTATTGTTTTTAATTGTTAATATGTTTGTATTTAATTCTTCTTCTCCAATTATTATTACGTATTTTGCATTTAGTCTATCTGCTTGTTTAAAGTTTCCTTTTATGTTTCTAGACATTTCATCTATATCTGCTTTAAATCCATTCATTCTTATAATGTTTGTTAGTTTTATTCCTAGTTTTTTTGATTCGTCATCCATTGGAATTATGTATGTGTCTATGCTTTTTTCTTCTTTAGGAAGTACGTCTTCATATTCTAGTGCTGTTAGAAGTCTTTCTATTCCAGTTGCGAATCCTACACCACATACATCTGGCCCACCTATATTTGATACAAGTGAATCGTATCTTCCTCCACCGCATAATACGTTTTGACTTCCAAATCCTTCTACTTGTGCCTCTATTTCAAATACTGTGTGTGTATAGTAATCTAGTCCTCTTACTAGATTTTCATTTACTTCATATGGTATGTCCATAGATTCTAAGTACTCTTTTACTTTATTAAAGTGATTTATTGATTTTTCATTTAGATAATCGCTTATTTTTGGGGCGTTCTTCATTATATCTAATTCGTGATCTACTTTACAGTCTAGTATTCTTAATGGATTTGTTTCATACCTATTTTTACAGTCTTCGCATAATTCATCTAAGTGTGGTTTAAAGTATTCTAGAAGTGCTTCTCTATATTTTAGTCTTGATTCTGTATCTCCTAGTGTATTTATATTTACTTTTATTCCTTTTAGTCCTAATAGTCTATATAAGTTTACTGGTATACTTATTACTTCTGCATCTGTTATTGGGTCACTTGAGCCGAATACTTCTACACCAAATTGTGTTAGTTCTCTATATCTTCCTGCTTGTGGACGTTCGTATCTATACATAGTTCCGTAATACCATGCTTTAACAGGAAGTGTTGCTCGTGCATACATTTTGTTTTCAATAAAGCTTCTTGCGATTCCAGCAGTTCCTTCTGGTCTTAGGGTCATATTGCGTGATCCTCTATCTACAAAGTCATATGTTTCTTTTGATACTATATCTGTTGTTTCTCCTACTCCTCTATGGAATAGTTCGCTTGATTCAAATATTGGTGTTCTCATATATTCATAATTATATTTTTCCATTAATGTTTGGATTAAGTCATGTAGATATATTAAATTTTCTCCTTTTTTTTCAAATACGTCATAAGTTCCTTTTGGCTTTTGTATCATGTTATCACATCCTTTTTAATGTTTTTATTTTTGGTTGTTCTTTTTGATTTTTAAATTTTGGTTCTAATGTTGTTTCTTTTTTTTCGGTTTCATTTATTTCTGTGTTTATACTTCCTAATTCTTCTACTAATAAGTATTTTTGTTCAAATAGGTCATTAATTTTTTCATAGTTTTTATCAATGTCTTCTATTTCAAAGTTGATATCAGGATTTTGTTTTTTTAGTTTATTTTGTTTATGTTTTGAATATATTTTTGTTGTAAGTGAAGTTATTGTTGCCGTAAGTACTGTTAATCCTAATACTTGTGCGAGTTCTAGGTTGCTTACTTTTTTTGTTATAAAAAATGTTATTACTGCTATTATTGTTCCTAAACCAATATGTGTGTTTCTTGCATATTGAGCATATTCTAATAGTTTAGCTTGTTTTTCTGTGTTGTATCTTATTTTTTCTGATATCATATCGACTTTACCTTGCAAGTTCTTTTTTCTATTTTTCATGAATTTATTTTCCATATTTCCCCCTAAATTAAATGTTTTCGTGTCTTTACTGATATATTTTTATATGTATATACTTTTACTTTTCCCTTTCCATTACATTTTATAAATCCTAATCCATGAATTACTATATCGCAGTTATCTACATCTATTTCTGTTTCAACTAATTTGTTTATTGGTTTTTTATAGATTCTTTTTATATTTAATGTATTTGACATGAATAGTGTTACATTCATATTTTCTAGTTCTAACATTCCATATTCATCAATTATTATGTATTGATGTTCTTTTATTTGATATGTTATTGGTTTTATTTCTTTTTTGGGGATTACTTTTTTTAGTTGTTTTCCGTTTAATATATCATAATAACTGTTTTCGATTAGTATTCCTGGTGTATCAATAATATTTAATTCATCATTTATTTTAATATTTATTTTGTTTAGCGTTGTTGATGGTAATATACTTGTTGTTATTTCTGATTGTTCATCTGTGTAGTTATAAATGATTTTATTTATCATAGTACTTTTTCCTGCATTTGTAAATCCTATTACGTATACAAATTTCCCTTTTTTGTATTTATTGATTTTTTCATATAATTCATCCAAATTATAGTTTTTATAGCTACTTATTATTATCGTATCGATTATGTTTAACTTTATATCTTTAAAGTAGTTTATTAATTTTTCATCATGCACACTTTTTGGAATTAAATCTCTTTTGGTTAGGACTAATAATATATCGTTTTTTAAGTTTTTAGAGAATATTTCCATATTGGTATTTAAATTAAATAAGTCAATTACTAATATACATAAATCTTTTGTTTTATTTATATCTTCTAATATTTTTATAAATTCATTATTGTCTTTAGTTATTACTTTATATTCTCCATAGTTTTTTATTCTAAAGCATCTTTCACAAAGTTTATTTTCTATATTTGTTGTATATCCTATTTCATTTTTATTTTCTGTTTGTAATAGTATTCCACATCCTGTGCAATTATTCATAGTATTTACCTCTATAGAATAGTTCTTTTTTTGTTAGTTTTTTCATTATTATTTTCTCATTCATTCTTGATATTTTTGCAAGTGGTGTTTCTATGTTACTTATAGGATTAACAAGTATTGTTGTAATTCCTACTTTATTCCCACCTAATATATCGGTAATAATATTATCTCCTATTATTGCTACTTCGCTTACACCATATTTATATTCTTTAAGTATTAAATTAAATTTCTTTTTCATTGGTTTTTTACAATTAAAAGCGCAGTCTACTTCTAATTCTTCTTTGAATGGTTTTAGTCTTGCTTTGCCACTGTTTGAGAACATTATAATTTTAAATCCCTTTGATTTTAATTCTTTAAAGAGGTCTTTTATTTTTTTGTTTGGTTTTTTTAGTGATAATGGTGCAACTGTATTGTCTAGGTCAAACAGTATGCATTTTATTCCTCTTTCTTTTAGTTTGTCATAATCTATATAGTATATGCTTTTAACATATATATCTGGTATGTAATTTTCCATATTTCACCTCTTTTTTACATTAATAATTTTATCATATTATTCAAAAAAAATATATATTAAAAGAAAAAAATAAACCTTTCTTTAGATTTATTTTTTATTTATTTGAAAAAATTGATATTTGTTTTTATTTCATTGTTTAAGTATGTTGTTAATTGTGTGTTATAATTTATTATTTTTGGAATATTAAGTTCTATTATATTTTTGGGAAGTCCTTCTTCTACTTTGACATTTATTAATGCTTGACAGAAGTTTTCTAATGTTGCTTTTTTATTCGCTTCTTTTATTTTTCTTGTTATTTCTTGTTGTGTTAGGTCTTTATTATTGAAGAATTGGTATAGTGATATTTTATCTATAAGTTTTATTTCATTTATTGTTTTATTTCCACATAAAACATCTATGTCCTGTCTAAATCTTTCTTTTGGAAAGAATTCTTTTAGTTTATCGATTGGTGTTAGAAATAGACTATATGCGTATTCTTCTTTTATTGCGCTTTCCCATGTTGGTTCCATGGAATATATGTGATTTATATTATATTTTTCGTCTTTAATGAAAACGATATTTCTTGTATGTAGTTCGTTATTTTGTGTTATTAATTTATATATTCCTGCTTGTATACCTATTTCATTTAATATTTGACTTATTAGTTTTGAATATCCAGAACATACTATATTGTTTGTTGTAAAGATTTTATGTAGTTGTCTTCCATCCATCGAGTAGTTGTCTTTTGATTTATTGTAGTTGAATTTTTTTACTATATCATATACGTATAATACTTTTTCGAAGTTTGAAAGTTTTTTGCTGATTTTATTTTTTATGTTATCAATATTTTTTCTCATTATAACAAACTCATCTATTGTACAGTCTGTTATTCCGTCTTCATACCATATTTTTATTATTCTATCCTGTTCTAATTCTTTTAGTATCTCTATATTTTTTATTGTTTTATTTTGCGTAATTAGATTTATAAATTGTATTCTTTTATTTTGTTTTGTTTCTATAGTTTTTATTATTTCTAATATTTTTTCTATATTTGGTTCTCCAATATTAATATTTAGTATTTCTATATTTTTTATATATCTCAATAGTTTATTAAAATCATCTTCTTCATTATATAGGGTATCGTTTTCAAAGAATAGTTTAAATGGTAGTGTTAGTGTTAGTTGTTGTTTATTTATAGCGTCTATTTTTGTAATGTTTAGTTTTTTAAACTGATTTGAATTGAATTGTAGTTTTTTATTTAGTTTTATTTCTATCTCATTTTGGTAGTCAAAGTCTTCCATATCATATACTTCTAGTTTTTCTATATTTGTATATACTAGTAGATTATCATAGTCTTTTTTTGTTAACGTATAATTTCCTAGTATTTTTAATTCACATATTATTTTGTTTATGTTTTTTATGTATTTTTCATTAAAATTTTCTTCTTCCACGTATAAAGGAGGTAATGTCATAGTATTTTCCATAAATCATTTCTCCTTTCTATATTTATTTTATCATGTATTGTTGTCGTATTATGTAGTTTAATTGTTTTTTTATTATAACTTTACATAGTTGTTTACATTTTCTTTTTTACGTGTTATAATTTTTTCATTAAAGAAGGGATGATTTTATGGATATTGTTAAAACAAATGGTCGTGGTTCTTTGATTGTTATTTCTGGGCCAACTTGTGCAGGTAAAGGTACTATTTGTCGCGAGTTACTTTCGAGAAATAATAATATATGGCGATCTATTTCTTATACTTCTAGACCAATTCGTGGTAATGAGGTAGATGGTGTTGATTATTATTTCGTTTCTAAGGAGGAATTTGAGGAGAAAATTCAAAATGGTGAAATGTTGGAATATGCTCAAGTTCATTATAATGATTATTATGGTACGCCAAAGAATCATATTAAGGAAAAATTGGATGCTGGTATTGATGTTATTTTAGAGATTGATATTCAGGGCGCTATTCAGATTAAGGAAAAAGTTAGTGAGGCTATTTTTATTTTTATTCTTGCACCTTCTATGGAGGAAATAAGAAATCGTTTGATTAAACGTGGTTTTGAGAACAATGATCAAATGATTGAAAGATTTAAGACTGCATATCGTGAAATTAATGAGCTAACTAAGTATAATTATGTTGTTGTTAATGATGTTTTAGACGATGCTGTAAAGAAGGTTGAGTCTATTATTATTTCCGAGAAGTGTCGTGTTGATAGAATTGAGGATGTTTATCTTTCTAATGAAGAGGAAGTTATTCATGAGTTATTAGTTGATAAGAATTTAAAAAATGAAGAGATTGATATTTAGTTTTCAATCTCTTTTATGTTCTTTATGTCTTCTATTTTACAATTTAAAATTCTAGCTATTTGCGTTAAGTCATAGTTTTTTTCAAGAAGTTTATATGCTAGTTTTACTTTTGATAAATTAAAATATTCTTTTTCCTGTTCAAGTTTTTGTTTTCTTTTTTTTATTTCATCTTCTCTTTTATTTAGTTCAATAGATTTTTCTTTTGCTTTTTTCTCATAATCTAGAGCGGCGTGCCAGTGAGCAAGTCTTTTAAAGACCATATCATCATATTTATCATAAGTCGGTGCTTTAATCATATAAATCATCTCCTATATCTGTATCTATTTTAACCAATTCTTCCATTGGTAAACGTATATATTTCGCCATTTCTTCGTAGTCCATTCTTATTTCTATTAAATTTAATAATACTTGAATTTTATCTTTTTTTAATTTTTTTTCTTTTTCTTGTATCTCTATTTCTATTTGATTTAATCTTTTTTCTCTTTTCTTTTGTTTTTTTATTTCTTTTTCTGTTTTCTTCTCCTTATTTGTTGTTAGAAAAAAAAGAAATTCTTCATAAAAATATTGTCTGTGCATATTGTGAATTTCTAATCTTTTTCGATAGTTTTTTTCTTCTTCAGTCATTGTGAATCCTCCTTTAATAATTACTTATATAGTAATTATACCATATTGTTGCATTGTTTACAACAATGAAACTTATTTTTTTTTTTAAATAGATTTATCTATCTATCTATTTCTTTAATTTCTTCTATTGTTAAATCTGTGATTTTAGATATTTTTTCTACACTTATGTTTTCGTTAAGAAGATTTTTGGCAAATGTTATTTTTTCTTGTTTAAATTTTTCTTGTTGTTCATTAATTCTTTTTTCTTTTGCATTGACTTCATTTTCAATCATTGTATCATCCTTTCTTTAAGGAATATTAGGGCCCGTTCAATTCCTTGAAAACACTATATCAAAATAAGTTTTTTGGGTCAAATGAGGTTTTTTTAAAAAGTGTTAAATTTTTTGTGCAGTTTTTAAAAATCTGCCTAAGCAGATATTCATAATTTGTTAGATTTTTTTTACAGTTTTTGAAAATCACTATAAATTTAGTTTTTTTCAATTTTTTTATATTTATATGTTGTTTTTAGTATTATTAGTATTGGTAAGGCTAGTATTGTTCCAAGGAGTCCAAATAGTTTAGAGCCTATGTATATAGAGAGTATGCTTATTATTGGATGGATTTTGTTTGATTTATTATATACTAATGGGCTTATTATATATCCATCTAGTATTGTAAGTACAAGTATTCCTATTATTGTTCTTATAAATAGTTTATAGTTTGTTATAAATGCGAGCGATAAAGCTATTATATTTGTTGTTATTCCTCCTATTATCGGAATTATACTGAAGATTCCTGCTAGTAGTCCTAATAATAAATAATTTGGATGTTTTATTATTAGAAATATTGTTAGGTATTCTATCATATTTAGTAGTGATAACAGTAAAAAGCTTCTTGTATATTTTTCTAATTCTTTATTTATTATACTTAAATAGTTATATATCTTTTTATTTTTTAGTATTTCTTTTGTTAAATCTATTATTTTATTCCAATCTATAAACATATATATTGTTATACTTATTACTATTAACGTTAATGATATGTATTTTAGTATATTTGATATTATGTTAATATTGGGAATTAGTTCATCTATTTTTTTTAATTTTCCTATTGTGTCAATTATATTTATATTATATTTTAATGATATTGTTTTTAGTATATATGTTATACCATTTATCCCTTCTTTTATTTGTATTATTATTGTTGGCAGAAGTTTAAATATTAGTGTATAAATTATTAAGAATATTGTTGTTAGTAATAATATAATACTTGTTAGTTTATTGAATTTTTTATTAAGTATTCTTAAATATATATTTAATACATAACTAATCATTAATGAAATTAATAATGGTTTTAATATATTATTTGTTAGGTTTAATATATTTAACCATAATTCTTTTGTTTGATATATTGTAAGTATTATAAGTAATATTAGTAAAAAATTTACTAGTTTATAATCTAATTTAAATTTTTCCATAATATCACCAATTAAGTATATGAATTTACATAGAAAAAAAGATATCAATTGATATCTTAATTATATGTTTTTGTTATATATCCATCTGTTACAAATGTATCACTATTCCATCTTAGATTTACTTGTGGAAGATCGATTGGTTCATATGTTGGTTCAGCTAATTCATAATATATAATCATTGGATTACCACTATTATATAATGATTGTAGATTTGATTTAAAGTCGGCTTCTGTTGAGATTGTTGAGTTTATGTAGATAGCTCTATTATTTTGTGAAGCCCCATTATAGTATAATGTGAAGTGTCTGTTTGAATAGTAATTATCCACTGCCCCTGGTATTGTTCCATCATATTGAACATATGTATTTAAAGCTTTTACATTGTTATAATATTTATAGTTTATGTTACTTATTATCCAATTTGATGATGTTATAGAATATGTAGAAACGCCGTCTCCTGTTGTATTTCTATATGTCCAATCCTCATTTCCTGTTACTGTGTATTTTCCAACATTTCTAACTATTCTATTCTTTTCATAGTCTATATAATCGCAGTTATCTCCTAGACACATTAATGGGTCATGTCCTGTAAGGTTTATTCTTGTTGCCCCACCTTCATATGGTTCATAAGGAGTAGCTGTTGTACCTTCTTCAAGTTGAATATTTTTTATATATGAATAAGCCTGAGTTGTTCCAAATGAAATTGCAATATTTGAAATTGTTTTATTTGGGTTTGATACAAATTCAATTTTATTCCATTTGTTAGAATTTGAAATTCTTGTTGCTTGTGTTCCTAAAATTGTGCTGTATGTATCATCTGTATATTTAAAATATATAGTAATTCCTGTGTAAGTATTATTATCACTAGAATCTACTGCTGGTACATCATATAAGTCAATTGAAAAAGTGTACTGTGTATTCTCTTTAAACCTTTCGTTCATGTATTTTAAATTTCTTCCTGGTAAAGTTACTGTACCATACATTTTCCATACTTCTTCACCTTCAAATGTTACTCTTTCTGGTTTAGTAGGCTGATAAGGTGAATATGTTTCCATAAAATCATCTATATTAAATATATTTTTTCCATGTGTTTCTATTACGTCTATATAATTATCTCTTCCAAGTCCATAATATGTTACTGGATTTTCCATTGTTGGTGTATCAGTTGATGATGGAGTTGTTTTTCCTTTTATTATATATGTTGGAGTATTTTCTACTATTATTACTCTTCTTTCTATTGTTTGGTTTCCTGATCCATCTGTTACTGTATATGTTACTAGATATTTTCCTGGTATATTTGATAAGGAACTATTAACTTTTAATTTTTGTTCATTATATGGGTCTATGTTTTCAAGGTTATCTGTAATTGACACTCCTTCTCTTAAGTCATATCCATTTACTTGATCTGCTAGTAGCGTTGTTTCTTTTTGGAATGTGATTAGTGGTGCTTCATTATCTCTTATTATTACTGTACGTGTTGATGATGTTGTTTTATCATTATCTGTTACTGTATATGTTATTTCGTATGTATCAAGTGTATTTGTTTTTATGCTTGTTTTTTCTGTTTCTCCTATTTTTATTTGTGTTGTTATATTTGTTAGTTCCTCACCAGTTGATGAGTATGCTTTTGCTCCATTTTGTATTAGATTATTATTTATTTCTGTTTCATTTGAATTTACATTTATATATTCTACATAGTTTCCATTTAATACAATTATTGGGGAGTTATTATCAATATTTTCTGTTACTTCTATTAGATCTATTAGGTTAAGTGTTATTTCAAATTTATCGTTTGTTTTTGTTATTGTTATTGTTGATTCATTTGATATATTTTTTCTTGTTTTTGGATTCTTTATATTTATTGGTAAGTATCCTTTTTGTTTTAATACTCCGAGTTTTATTGTAATTGTATTTGTATTATCAAATAATTCTATGTTATCTACTATGAAGTCGTATGCGGCTTTTTTTATTTGTTCTTCTTGCGTAATATAAGCTGTTTCTTTACTATTTGTTATTGAGTCTCCTACTTTTGGTATTATTACTACTCCAAGTATTCCTAAAAGTACTATAACTCCTAATAGTTCTACTAATGTGAATGCTTTAGTTTTCATATTTTCCTCCAATATAAAAGTGATATAATCTATCCTATATAAATTATATCACAGTTATTTTATTTACACAAAATATTTTTAAAAAGAAAAGAAGTCTTTTGACTTCTATCCGTTTATTTGTTTTGCTACTTCTTCTGCAAAGTTTTCTTCTTTCTTTTCGATTCCTTCTCCAACTTCATAACGTGTCATTGAAACAATCTTTCCACCATTATTGCTTGCATATTTACCTACGCTCATTGATGGTTCTTTTACAAATGCTTGTTCTTCTAAGCATATTTCTTCATAGTATTTTCTGATTCTTCCTTCTACCATTTTTTCAGCTATTTCAGCAGGTTTTCCTTCATTCATAGCTTGTTCTTTTAATACTACTCTTTCTTTTTCTAGTTCTTCAGCTGGAACTTCTTCTTTTGTTACATATAATGGTTTCATTGCTGCTGCATGCATTGAAATATCTTTTGCAACTTCTTCTGTTACATCAGATACTACTGTAAGTACAGCAATTCTTCCACCCATGTGGATGTATGAACCAAATGTTTCATTGTCTTTTTTAGTGATTCTTTCAAATCTTCTTAATGATAATTTTTCTCCAATTGTAGCTGTTTTTGAAATTATTAAATCATTGATTGTTCCCTCACTAGTTTTTAATTCTAATGCTTCTTCCATTGTTTTAGCATTACTATTTATTATAGTTTCTAGTATTTCATTTACTAGTGCTTTGAAAGTGTCGTTTTTAGCTACAAAGTCAGTTTCAGAGTTAACTTCAATTATAGCTGCATCGTTTCCTTTTACTAATATTGCGGCAATTCCTTCTGCTGCAATTCTATCAGATTTTTTAGCTGCTTTTGCTATACCTTTTTCTCTTAACCAGTTTACTGCTTCTTCTTTATTTCCATTTGTTGCTTCTAATGCTTTTTTACAATCGCTTAATCCTGCGTTTGTTAAGTCTCTTAATTCTTTTACCATTGCGGCTGTTATCATAATATTTCCTCCTTAATTAAAAAAGATGATATAAAATCATCTTTTAGTCTATCTTAAAGCATCTACAAGTTCTTGTTTTTTCATTGTAGAATAACCTTTAATTTCTTTTGCTTTTGCCATTTCACGAAGTTCTGCTACTGTTTTTTTAGTTAAATCTTCTTTAACTTCGGCTTTTTTTTCAGTAACTTTCTCTTCTTTTTTAGCTTCTACTTTTTCTTTATTAGACTCTTTTACAAATGATTTTTTTTCAAATGGTTTTCTGTTTCCTTTGTTAAATCTACCACGATTGTCTTCAAATCTTCTTGGTCTATCTTCTTTTCTCTTTACAGAATCTACAGCTTTTTGCATTATTTCGTTTGGATTAGATGTTCTATCGTCGCTTACGTAATCTACTAGTTTTCCACCGTTTGCTTCTACAATTGCATTTGCCATAACACCAGTAATAAGTTTTACAGCTCTAATTGCATCATCGTTTCCTGGAATAACATAGTCTACCATATCTGGATCACAGTTAGTATCTACTATACCAAATACTGGGATTCCTAAGATTCTAGCTTCTTTAATAGCGATATCTTCTTTTGAAGGGTCTACTATATATAAAGCTTGTGGTAATTTGTACATGTTTCTAATTCCGCATAATACTTTGTTTAATTTATCGTATTCTTTTCTTAGTTTGATTACTTCTTTTTTAGGTAATACATCAAATGTACCATCTTTTTCCATTTTTTCGATATCTTCTAATCTTTTAACTCTTTTTCTGATAGTTCTGAAGTTTGTTAATGTTCCTCCTAACCATCTTTCATTTACGTAGAATGAGTCACTTCTAAGTGCTTCATCTTTGATAGCTTCTTGAGCTTGTTTTCTTGTTCCTACGAATAATACTTTTCCACCATTTGCTGCTATTTTCTTTAATTCAGCATAAGCTTCTTCCATCATTTTTGCTGTTTTTTGTAAATCGATTATATATATTTCATCGCGTGAAGTAAATATATATTCTTTCATTTTTGGATTCCATCTCTTTGTTTGATGTCCGAAATGAACTCCAGCTTCTAATAAATAATTCATTGACACTACTGCCATATTTCATTCCTCCTTTTGTTATTTCTTCCGCATGTTTCTAGTTCTACACCACCAATTGGCACTAGGCATAGAAATCCGCACACGTGTTTTTTTTAAAAAAGCCAATAATATTATATCATAAAAAGATATTTTTAAAACATTTTTTTGTTATTTTTTTAAATTTACTTAAAAGTAATTTGGTTTTTATTTTTTATTATGCTAGAATGTATGTAGTGAAGCAATACTTCATATAATATTAAAGAGATGCATTCGATATTGTCGTGTCGGAGTATTCTCTATATAATTCGTCACCGTTACTCGTACGGTGTTTTTTTAGTCTTTTATTTCTAGAATGATGCAGAACAGAATCAAAGTGAAAACTACTACTAGTTCCATTTTGGGTATTCCTTTCTATGAGTTTTATCATAGACATCACCTGCATTCTTTGTAAAACATTGAATAGAGTAAAACACCGACTATCTTATGTATCTCGTTATAATTATTGCAATTAATTAATTTTGTTTCAATATTTTCGTTTAATTTTATGTTAATTTACACTAGATGTAATACCTTTAGTATTATTAAAAGTATTATTAGTAATATTGGTATTATAGGATTTGTTTCTTTTCCTGACCATTTATTTGCTGATGCTTTTCCATCATCGTATAATTTTTCTTTTTCGTACCATCCTCTTGAATATGCTTTTTCAAAGTTTTTGCATTCTGGCATATGTCCGAATGTGTATTTTTTTGTTTTTTTGCATTTACAGTATCCAGGTGCTTTTTTATCTTTTGTATTGAAGTTTGAGCAATCTGAACAATATCTTCCCATATTATCTACCTAGTCCTACTTTTTTTCTTATTTCGTCATATTTCTTTTTTGCGTATTCGTTTGTTATTCTTTTTCCTTCGTCTAGTATTTTATCTAGTTCTTCTGAGTTTATTATTTCATTATATTTTTTTTGTATTTTTGTTAAGTTTTCTACTACTATATCTGCTACTTCTTTTTTTAAGTTTCCATAGTTATAGTCTTTAAAGTATTGTTCTGTTTCTTTTATTGTAATATTTTTAAAGTATGAGTATATTGTTAATAGATTTGATATTCCTGGTTTATTGTTTTCATCAAAGTATACTTTTCCTTCTGAGTCTGTTACTGCAGACATTATTTTTTTTCTAATTATTGTTTCATCGTCTAGTAAGTATATTATTCCTTTTTGATTTGTTGATGATTTACTCATTTTTTTTGTTGGGTCTTGTAGGTCTTTTATTTTTGCGCCTACTGTTGGAATCATTGGTTCTGGCATTTTAAATGTACTACCGTATTTTTTATTAAATCTTTCTGCTAGGTTCCTAGCTAGTTCTACGTGTTGTTTTTGATCTATTCCTGTTGGTACTACGTCTGCATCATATAATAATATATCTGATGCCATTAGTATTGGGTATGTGAACAGTCCTACTGATACGTTTTCTTTGTTTCTTGATTTTTCTTTAAATTGTGTCATACGTGATGCTTCTCCAATATATGTAGTACATTCTAGTATCCATGATAGATTAGCATGATATAAGTTTTCTGATTGAATGTAGAATGTGTTTTTTTTAGGATCTAGGCCTGCTGCTATATAAAGTGCTACATTCTTTTTTATTCTTTCTCTTAATAGGCATGGATCTTGTTCTACTGTTATTGCATGCATATCAGGTACAAATATATATGAGTCATATAAGTCTTGGTTTTTTATACTCCCACTTATTCCTCCTATTAAACTTCCTAGTGTTAGTTCTCCACTTGGTTGTAATCCTGTTAGTAATTTTTTCATTATATTTACCTCTTTTCTTAGTTTTTTATTAATTATCGCTTGTCAAATATCTTTCGTACATTTTATCCATTAATGAAATATATTCTTTATCCTGTTTAACTCTATATTTTTCATATTCATTTTCTGCTTTGTCTATTGCTGTATGTCCTGTAATTGCGTAATGAAACTTATTTTGTACTATCTTAAAGAATGTATATGCTTCGTCACTTTTAGAATCATAGTCTATAGAGGTTGCGATAAATAAATCTGTAATTTTTTGATATGACATTCTCTCACTAATTCTTATTGTTTTTATTCTTTCATATAATTCATCAAAATATTTCTTATCAAATTTATTTCCTTTTACAAATCTTTCATCATTCAAGTTAAATCCTTTGATAATATATTCTTTAATTAATTTATTTGCCCAGGTTCTGAATTTAATTGCTATTTTTGAATTAACTCTGAATCCAATAGAAATAATCATATCTAAATTATAATATTCTTTCTTTCTATTTACACGTCTATTTCCTTCAAGCTGAACTTGTTCCAAAATGGAACAAGTTGAACTTTTTTCAAGTTCTCCATCATTATATATGTTGTTAATATGTTTAACAATGGCCGGTCTTTGTACGTTAAATAAATTAGCAATAGCATTTGCGTTTAACCAGACATCTTCATCTATAAGTCTTACCTCAACCTTAGTATTTTTTTCTTTGTCTTCATAAAAAACTATATCATTTTCATTTCCAACTTTAATATTAGTATTCATTTAGTAATCCCCCTTTTTATATTTATAAGTTGATTATACCAAACATTCGTTCATAATACAATGAATTTGTTGTGAATTTTTTTATTTATCTATTTCATAGGCATCTAAAAATTCTTTTAGATTTAGTGCTGTATTTTTTGGCAAGATATTTTCAAGTTCTTCCAATGATAACCCTTTTAGTTTTGTTATTGTTTTGTATTTTTTTAGTAGTTCTTCTTTCCTTATTTTTCCTATTCCTTCTACACTATCTAGTATACTTTCTAGTTGTCCTTTGCTTCTTAATTCTCTATGGTAATTTATTGTGAAGTTATGTACTTCTTCTTGCATTCTTTCTAGATAGTGAAATAGGTTACTTTTTATATCTATTGATACTTCTTCTATTGGATTTGTTTTTATTAGTGCTTCTGTTCTATGTTTATCGTTTTTCTTTAGTCCTATTATTGGTATATTTAAATTAAGTGAATCTATTATTTCTAGTGCCACGTTTATTTGGCCTATTCCACCATCTACTATTATTAAGTCTGGTCTTTCTAGATTATCCTTTAATACTTTAAAGTATCTTCTATATAGTACTTCTCTCATTGTTCCGTAGTCGTCGTTTTTATCTTGTGTGATTTTAAATTTTCTATAGTCATTTTTTGATGGATATCCATTTTTAAATACTACCATTCCTGATACGTTAAATGTTCCAAATAGATGCGCATTATCGAATATTTCTATTCTATCTAGTTTTTCTAGTTTTAGAATTGTTTTTAATTCTTCATTTGCTTCTATTGTTTTTTCTTCATCTCTTTTTATTAGTTCAAATTTTTCTAATAATGCATTTTTGGCGTTATTGTTTGCCATTTCAACGAGTGATTTCCTTGTTCCTTTTTGTGGTACTTTTATGTTTGTTTTTATTATATTTTGTAGTGTTTCTATATCTATGTTTTCTGGTACTAGTATTTCTTTTGGAGTTAATATATCTTTACTATAGAATTCTGCAATATATCTTGTTAAGACATTTTCTAGTTCATCTATTAGAGGTATTATTTTTGAGTGTCTTTCTACTATTTTTCCGCCTCTTATAAAGAATACTTGTATGCTTAGGTAGTCTTTTTCAATGTAGTATCCAAATACGTCTATTGAATGCATATCGCTTATTTCTACTTTTTGTTTTGCTAGGGTTATATTTATATAGTCTAGTAGGTCTTTTAGTTCTTTAGCAGATTCATAATTTAATTTTTCTGATTCTTTAATTATATCTTCTTCAATTTTTTTTGTTATTAATGAGTGATCTCCATTTAGGAATTTAATTATGTCTTTTTTCATATTGTCTATTTTTTCTTTTTCTACATTATGAGTGCAATATCCTAGGCATTCTCCTATGTGATAGTACAGACATGGTTTTTTATTAAATGTTCTACATTTTCTTAATGGATATATTCTATTTAGTAAGTTTACTGTGTTTCTTGCGGCTGTTACATTTGGATATGGTCCGTATAGGTGTTCTTTGTTTTTCTTTCTATTTATATTTCTTACAATTGATAGTTTTGGTACATCATCATTGGTTAATTCTATATATGGATAACTTTTATCGTCTCTAAGTAATATATTATATTTTGGATCGTATTGTTTTATTAGATTTATTTCCATTATAAGTGATTCTGTTTCGCTTGATACTATTATGTATTCAAAGTCTTTTATTTCGCTTACTAGTTTTGCGGTTTTTCCGTAGTGTGTTCCTCTAAAATAAGAGCTTAATCTATTTTTTAGTTTTTTTGCTTTTCCTACATATATTATTATTCCATCCTTATTTTTCATTTGGTAGCACCCTGGTTTATTAGGTACTAATGAAAGTTTTTCTTTTATTCTTTTTAATGTTTCATTATCCATATTATCACCCACTTCTTTATTGTATCAAAAAAGGTAGATTTTTTCTACCTTCTTATTAACTTTCTACTATATAATATGGCTCACTGCTGGTTCCAAAGCCTGCAAGTTTGATAGATGATTTAAGATAGAAGGCTGGTCGAACTCCGTGAGCGCTGTACGCATTGTAGCTGCTGAAGTAGCCCGAATTGAGAACAAACCACAAGTAGCCACGGCTGCCTGTGTAAGGAGAAATAGACCATTCATTTATTTCTTTAGGCATCCAGTTATAATTTCTATTACTACAAGGCCAATTATCATACCCTGTTAAAGTTTGTGTGTTATTTTTGTAATAATTTGTATTATAGTAGAAGTTTGAATATACACTTGTACATGTTGGATTTAGAGATGTTTCTACATAGTCTGTTATATTCATTAGACCAATTTTACCATTCCAAGTATAAGAATTTTGTTCTTCTAATTCTTTAGATATTCCTTTATCTCCGCCTGCATATGATGATGTATAATATATTCCACCTACGTTAAATGAATGTTCAGCTATATAATTATCTAGTGTTTGTGCTGGTGTCCATTCTGTATTTAAGTAATCATTTAATGACGAATTTTGTGTAACTGTTCCTGTGTTTGTGAAATTTTGAAGTGTTTGTGTTGTATTATTTGGGAAGTATTTATAGAAGAATTCTTGATTAAGATTTGTTAGTGTTGTATCGTTATAGTATGTATTTGATTGTGTTCCCCATACATTACATCCATAATATTCAGCAGTCGCGCCATTATAATTACAGTATGTGTTGTTTGAATTTTTTCTTGGGCCTGATATTTTTAGTTCATCGGTGTTACCATCTCTTTTATCCCAAGCAATATTTCCTATGCTTGTATCTCTTATTACTTTTATTGTTCCATCACTTTCATATGATATTATTCTATATAGTGTGTTATTGTTACCATCTTCTTTTAGGTATATATAGTTATTTGGGTTAGCTCCCCTATAGATATATCTATTTGGTTCTGTTGTTGATTTATATAGTCCATCTCCGGTGATTGCTAATTCCGGCATTGTATAATTTGTAAATACGTTTGCGTTTTCTCCACATGTTTCATCCAAATATGGTATTACATTTATATCATTTGAGTTGTATGGTTTTAAGTAACAGTAGTCTCCAAATCTTACTGCCATTGCTATTTCTCCATTTGATTTTATGGCTACTTGTCCATCTGTTGGCTTATCTCCTGTGTAGTCTATATAATCTTGATTTTCTCCTGTTGTATAGTTTATTTTTATATTTTCACTATTCCCTGTCATTTCATTATTTGTTGCTTTTAATTGTGCGGCACTAACTAAGTTTTCAGCACTCGTCATATTTGTATTTTTTTCTGCGTCACTAAGTGTTTGTGTTACTTTGGGTACTATTAATATCATTAGTAGTCCTAGTATTACTATAACTGCTAGTAGTTCTACTAATGTGAATGCTTTTCTATTTTTCATATATATTCCCTACTTTCTATATCAATTTTATCATAATTGATTTATTTAGGCAATTATATTTTTTTATTAGTTTTTTTATTTTTTTGCGATTTATATGTTTTTTAAAATCTGTATGGTTTTTGTTGCACAAATTCGTAAAAACCCCGGATTTTTATTAATTTCTGTTAAAATAGGTGTGCAGATTTTGATATTTGCTCATTTGACCTTAAAAAATCATTTTGTTATAGTGTTTTTTGAGGAGATTTAGGGCCCACATCTTCTCTTGAAGGGAGTTTTTATGCTTGATTATAATAAGAAAAAGAAATTA
>Ga0247611_10004446_pt1 | contig 19422 bp, 20 predicted proteins | sample 177DNAGHGhighgp2_FD_192422 | JGI IMG/M metagenome (GOLD analysis project Ga0247611, IMG submission 192422) | Sheep rumen microbial communities from Palmerston North, Manawatu-Wanganui, New Zealand - 1770 DNA GHGhigh gp2 | ecosystem: Host-associated > Mammals > Digestive system > Stomach > Rumen...
TGGCAAGCCAACAGCCGTGTTGCATCCATGATGGTCTATGACACCTGCTGCTGCGACCAGTGGCACACACCGCTCTTTTGCGACTATTACAACCCTTCGCCCGATTACTTCAAAGGCTATGAGTACCTCCCCAAGCAGCTCCGCGCCACCGCTCCCGTTGACTTCACTTGGCAGGGGCTCACCGATGCCGCCGAAATCATCCACATCTCCGACTACTATGGCAACAAGCCTGTCACCGAGTTGTATTTTGCCATCGCCACGGTGGCCAAAGGCAACAGATACAGCGATATCTGTGTCTCCGAGATAATCCTTCTGGGAGAGTAGGAAGCCCTCTTTCTCACTTTTTTTTCAATAGCGGTGTAAGATTTTGCTCGTTCATGCGACTACTATGTATGAAACGTCAATCAAAGGAAATATCGCAATTCGAAGCCGACTATCTGGTCCTTCAGCCCGCCATGCAGCGCATGGCCGAGCGCCTTCTGGGCAATGAGGATGAGGCCGCCGATGTAGTGCAGGATTGTTTTGTCACCCTTTGGACTGAACGCGAAAGCCTGAAAAGAGTACTCAACCGCGAGGCTTGGTGCATCACCTTGGTCAAGCGCCGCTGTGTCGACCTCATGCGGCGTCGCCGTCCCTCGGTCAGCATCGACGCTCTTGCCGATGTGGCCGACGAGGATTTCTCCGACCGCGACGAATTGCAGCAGCTGGCCGTCACACTCATTGGCCGACTGCCTGAGCGTCAGCAACAAGTGTTGCAAATGAAACACTTCGATGCTGTCGACACAGCCACCATTGCCCGCACCCTCCAAATTACCGAGGGCAATGTCTACACCATCCTCTCCCGTGCATACAAGTCAATTAAACAAATGCTTCTAGACTATGAAAAAGAATAGCAACACCCCGCCGACGCTCGAGGACCTCCTGTCGTCGATAGAACATCAAGGCCGTGATGCCCGCCGTCGCGAACAAATCTCGGCGATGCTAGAGCGCATGGCCGCCGAGGAGGCCGTCTCCCGCCGCCACACTGTGCGCCTGTGGACAGTGCGTGTGGCAGTGGCCGCCAGTGTGATGGGCATCATCATGACTGTCGCCCGTTTGATGCAACCCCAGTTGCAGACTGTGGGCTCCCAGGTGGCGCAGGCACCAATCATCGTTCCGCCTGTGCTCCATAGGGATTCTGTGCTGCGCTCATCGGAAACGGCCACAGTGTCGCCAACCCAAGCTCCGCTCACCCTGCAGCCTTCGGCCGCATCAGATACGCTTCCCCGTATGGTTCATACTATGGAAGGTGAAAGCTCCGAGGCGGCGGCTCCCATGCTTGTTCATCCCATGCCCGAACAGCTTTTGGCCGAGGCTGAGATGGCGGCGGTGCCCGACGGGGACATCCGTTCATTCCAACAGCCGCAGATACCCCTCGAGACTCTCGCCCAGTCCGAGCCTGCCAGTGCTCCCGAGGCTCCCCAAGAGGACACTCCCGCCGCCAACCCCAAGACGCGCGGCAATTCCTTCTTCAAACTGTTCGAGGCCAAGCCCAGCATGATGGAAGGTACAATGCTGGCATTCCATATAATTTAGTAACATCCATAAAATACCCATATTATGAAACACCTAACCGTCATTGTCGCACTTCTTGCGCTCGCCACCAATATCCACGCGCAGGCCGATACCCCGGCTGCAGGTGACTGTGCCGACACCGTCAACGAAAAGTCTTTCAGTCTCAATCTTGGTCTGCAGGCATGTCCTACTTACTTCTTCACGAACAACCCCCGTTCCCCATACGAAAGTCGTTGCGGATTCTCGCTCCAGATTCCGCTTTTGGCCCAATGGCAGATCTCCCCGCACTGGGGTCTGGCATCGGGACTTCGCTACGACTTCAATTGGAACCCACTCTATTATAATGTTGAACCCGCTGCCGACCAAGGCCTTCAATTCCTTTCCACTCCTACCACCTCAACGCAACATTCCCATCTTTTCTGCAGCTATCTCGGCATCCCTCTTCATGTTAATTGGTATCCCTGGCCCAAATACAGAAATGATCTCTGGCTTACCTTCGACGTTTTTGCCGCCTATGCAGTCAATAGCCATTTCATCATTAAGAACCACCAGGTGGAATCGGCGGGGGACAACCTTTCCATCTCCACACAGCGACAAACCGTCAGCTCGCCCCTTCAGCCTTGGAAGCTCGAATTGGGCCTCACCGTCGGCACCAACCGCTTGGGCTTCATCCATGGCGTAAGAGTGTTCACCAACTGCCTGCCCTCCTACATCGACCCCTCCACCCACAATGCCTACTACACCTCCGGAATCAGTGTCTATTTTTAATCATATCTTCAAAAAATACCTTATCATGAAAAGATCCTTATCCCCAACTGGCAAATCTACCATGCTTGCCCTCGCTTTCTTCGTCGTAATGACTTTTGTCGGCCTCACGGCAGCCCATGCACAGAACGACACGCTCAATCCGCTCCTTTCCACCACAGGCCCCAACGTGTTGGGTGCGGGCCGCATACAGTGGAGCAGTTCGCTGGACTACTACCACCTTTCTCAAAAATACAATCAGGGACAGTCCGTCATGACATCCAACAGCTTTGGCGCCACCACCAGCCTGCGGTTTGGCGTCGGCAACCGGGCCGAGCTCTCGCTCAATGTCTCCGGTGCCTACTCTCGGTTGAACACCCAGGGCGTGAACATCGCTCCCTCCAATGCCCAGAATTACTACCCGTCAGTTGGGGTCAAACTCCTTCTGAATGAGGGTAGAGGCTGGCTGCCCAAAGTATCATTCTACACTCATGTGGGCCTGGCCATTGGTCAGAATACCTATCAATCCAACCAGTGGTTCAAACAGGTGCAGCCCGAAATAGGCCTCATGTTCCGCAACAACCTGGGTGGCGGCTATGTGCTCGACTATTCCTTGGGCTATATGTGGAATGCCCTCTCCGGTCCCGGCATCGATATAAAGAACCAAATACAATACTCCCTCTTTGCCCGCAAACTGGTTGGCGACCGCTACACCTTCGGCGTGGGCTTCGGCAACAACAACAGCGCCCATCGTTTTGCCGGCGACCTGGAATTCCGCTATCTTGCCAACCCCAACCTCCAACTTTCGGCACGTCTGGGAGGCACCTTCGGGTTCCAGTCAACCGACTATTCCTCCCAGGCCCATGCCCTCTTGGGTGTCCATTGGACCCTCCGGTAGGTCGACCGAACAGGCGACCCATAACACACATCCACTGGAGTCGGGCACGGACTGCAGCAAAAACCCATCCGGCCAACTCCGGTGGCTTTCTTTTTTTGTCGGGCCTCGCACACTGTGACATACATAATCGCCAACCCGGAGCCAATACACATCTGTGAAGTAAACTATGGCGTGCACTGATGTTGGGGAATATACTGCCCATCCGGGGCTAGTCTTCCCCTCCACAGAGTTCATTAATTGGGCAAATACCATCCGCCCGCCATCACAATTGGCGAATGGTAAGTACGTGATAACATGTGTTCTAACGAACTAATCTTTGTCGGTAGTAGGATAAATCAATTTTTTTGTGTATTTTTGCAAATCGTTTTTTGTGATACTGTCACAAATACAATACTAACAATACGTCTAATAAATAATAACATGTTATGAGAAAAACAAGATTTATTATTTTTGCCATGCTGCTTGCTTTGGGTTGCAACAGTGCCAACGCCCAGATGTTTAATTTCGCAGACAACAACCACCATTTCACCCTTGGTCTCCAACTCGGCCAAGCCGGTGTCAATACCGACTACAGCGGTTTTGGTTGGGGTATCAGCACATCATTGTATGGTGTGTATGTAGATTTCCTGTGTGCAGGCCCCAAGCACCGTAACGACCATCATGTCAATAGTTCACGTCCCAGCGACCACGAGGCTTTTGCCATCAATGTGGGCTATCAGATCCCCGTCACTTCGTGGTTGCGCATTGCCCCCATCATCGGCTATTGCCAAACCAACCACGGCTATACCGATATGAGCACGGTACGTATCCATGTGTCCAGCAAGTCCCACAGGGGCAGTATCTACCACGACTACTATCCACAGGAGCGTTTCCACGATTTCAACTATGGTGGCGGCCTTTTCATCCAGCCGTTCAAATACTTTGAAATCTATGGTGTCTACACCTCCCGCGCCATCTATGGCGGCTTGACGCTCAACCTCAGCGCTTTCGCCGACGAGAAATAACATCCGCACCACTATTCCATAAGAGGGCGTCCCGCAAAGGATGCCCTTTTCCTTTTCTAGCCCCAACGCCTGTCCAGCAGTCTTTCCCCGTCAATGCCTACTGGCTGATACTTGCAATTTTCAATCAACAACTGTTTGTCCGTTACATGATATCTCCGCATCCATTGGGATAAGGATAGTTCAGAAATATGTTGGGTTCTATAAATTCTGTATATATGTCGCGTCCCTTCGGGACGCAGTTTTCTATTGTCTGAGTGTCACGGCACTGCGCCTTCAGCTTGTACCGTGTTATGAATAGTCTCACCTCTCCCGGGTGATTAATATAAGTCCCCAAATATAATCGATGCTCATACCTAGAGCATTGGCATTAAAACCCCAACCAGTTTTATCCATCCTCCATTCCGCTTCGCCATCAACTCACATTCTAGTAATGCCTTACAAAATAGATGATTACCTGTACGGTTAACAGGACCTTAATAAGAGGTGGTGACAAACTTAATAGTAAGCGAAGCTGTAACGGTGCGGAAACGGCGTGTGTTTTCCTGAAATCGCTTGACAGATTTTTGCTGGTTAAACTGATTAGCTTGTCAAAAAGTACTAACAAGACTTTACACTTCTTAGGATATTCCTGTTGACTGACTTGGGGCTACCCCTTTACCACAAACATTTTTTATTTTGCCATCTCGGGAATTATGTGTATCTTTGCATTTTTAATGGAAAGAAGCATCTAAATGGCAGACAAGTTATATAAATATCTTGATACAATTGGTGGACTGGCGATGTTATACAACAAGACGCTGCAGTTCACCAATGCCACACAGATGAACGACCCTTTCGAATGTCATCCGGTTTTAGTTGATTTTCCGCCTGATCGATTGGGGTTGTACCATGGAATACCTGCTGATTTCTATTCGAAGATGGTATACCAGAAGGGATTGAACTATAGAGACAGAACCTACATTTGCAGTCTTACTAAAGTATACGACTCCATTCTGATGTGGAGCTACTACAATAATCATCGGGGTGTCTGCATTGGGGTGAATATGGAAAAGGTAAGACCGTATTTAAAGAATATTATGACTCTGATTGTTAGTTGCTTCGAGCTTGAAGTAGTATATCGGGACAACATTGCCGACTTCACCCCTCTTGACGACGCAGTTGACTTTTTGCAATACCAATTTGCTACAAAAGCAAAAGAATGGCAGCATGAACAAGAGGTCCGCCTTATTTCTTACGAGCCATCTCCTATGTACATGCGGTTGTCTCCCGGACAAAACGACAAAGAGGGTCCTATTGACAGGAAAGAAGAACGTGCCTACTTCGAGATTGGAAGCGAGTGTTTTGAGTCCCTGTATTTAGGGTTGAATATATCCCGGAAAGACAAAGATAACATCATCAAAATGGCTAGGGAGTGCAACCCCAACATCAAGATTTACCAAATGACGATAGACCCCAGGGCACTTAAGCTGGGGGAACAAATGATAGAACAATAAGATATGCCAAGAACTACCAACCAATCTAAACAGAAACAGTCGAAGAGTATGGAGGCCGCCTTGTGGGAGTCGGCCAACAAACTGCGTGGCGCTGTCGAGCCTGCCGAATATAAGCATGTGGTGCTGAGCCTCATCTTCCTCAAATATGCCGGCGACCGCTTCGGGCAACGCAAGCAGGAACTCATAGCGCAAGGACTGAAAGAGTATGTCGATACGGTAGAGTTCTACACAGCGGAAAATGTGTTCTACCTACCAGAGAAGTGCCGCTGGTCATATATTATGGAGAATGCCAAGCAGCCGAATATCTTCCAGATAATAGATGACGCACTTGTCGATATCGAGAAGAAGAACAAACAGCTGGAGGGTGCCCTGCCCTATAACTACTATTCCAACCTCGGGTTGGACAAGACCAAGTTCGCCTCACTGCTCGATGAAATCAACAAGCTGGACACCGTCGCCGATGCAGAGAACGACCTTATCGGCCGCGTGTATGAGTATTTCCTTGGCAAGTTTGCCATTGCCGAGGGCAAGGGCAAGGGCGAATACTACACGCCCAAGTCGATAGTCAACCTTATAGCCGAACTTATCGAGCCCTACGACGGCAAGATCTACGACCCCTGCTGTGGCTCGGGCGGTATGTTCGTGCAGTCGATGAAGTTCGTCAAGGCCCATCACGGCAATATGAAGAACGTGAGCGTCTATGGCCAGGAGAACACCAACACCACCTTCAAGCTGGCGCGTATGAACCTCGCCATCCGGGGCATCTCGGCTGACATCCGTCAGGGCGACACCTTCCACAACGACCACCATCCCGACCTCAAAGCCGACTATATCATGGCCAATCCTCCCTTCAACCAGAAGGACTGGCGCGAGGCCAACCAGCTCACCTCCGACCCGCGCTGGAGCGGCTACGATGTGCCGCCCACCTCCAACGCCAACTACGGCTGGATATTGAACATCCTGTCAAAACTCTCCACCCGTGGTGTGGCCGGCTTCCTGCTGGCCAACGGTGCTCTGAGTGCCGACGGCACCGAGCTATCCATACGTCGCAAGCTCATCGAGAACGACAAGGTGGAAGCCATCATCATCCTGCCACGCAATATGTTCTATTCCACCGACATCAGCGTGACGCTCTGGATACTGAACAACAACAAGAAAGCCCGTGTGGAGACCAAGAACGGCGAAGAGGTGCATTACCGCGACCGCGAGGGCGAAGTTCTCTTCATAGACCTGCGGCAGAAAGGCGAGCCCTTCGAGAAGAAATATATCCAGTTCTCGCCGGAGCAGATACGCGAGATTGCCGATACCTACCACAATTGGCAGCGCGCCGGCTACGAGCAGACCTATCGCAACGAACCGGAGTATTGCTACTCCGCCACAAAGAAAGAGATAGAACAGAAAGGCTACAGCCTTGTCCCCAGCAAGTACATCGAGTTCCGCAACCGCGACGAGCAGATAGACTTCGACGCCAAGATGCGGGAACTGCAATCCGAGATGAAAGACTTGCTGAAACAGGAGGAAGAAAGCACTCAAGAGTTGATAGTTTTGTTTGAGAAACTTGGTTATTCATTAAATAACATATGATGACTATGTTTGTGTCCGAAAATAGCCAACAACTTGTTGGCAAAATAGACCCAGTAAATACGAAACTAGTTGTTTCGCATTTGGGTAATGAAAATCGGGCACAGGTTGTGCCACAATTGGGAAAACACTTCAGGAAACAATCTTTATCTTCGTCCCGAAGGGGCAATGAGTCGTTAGCCCAGGGCATCGCCCTGGGGATAATAGCACAGACAAACAACGTCTTGAAAGGACAAAAGCATTATAGATATGTCACAATCACTCTGTAAAATATACCTACACATCATCTTCCATGTGAAGACATCCAGCCCTATCATAGATTATGAACATCTGGAACGGCTTCACAGCTATATTGGTGGACTCGTCAACACGACAGGTTGTCAGGTGCTATGTGTGGGAGGTACAGAAAACCACGTTCATGCGTTGATTATGTTTTCAAAGACTGAAACCGTTGCACATGTTGTTGAAGAAATGAAACGGAACAGTAGCCGATGGATAAAGACTGTTTCACCGAAATACGAGGAGTTCGTATGGCAGGGTGGTTATGCTGCATTCTCCGTTAGCCAGTCACAAGTTGAGACGGTGATGGCATATATAAGGAATCAAGTGGAACATCACCAAAAACAAAGTTTCAAGGATGAGTATTTGGATTTTTTACGATTATACAAGATAGAATATGATGAGCGGTATGTGTTGTCAGATTGATGTAATGCGGTGTGCAATAAACGTCGTGCTAGGGCAAAAGCTTATGCCCCTACAGGGCGATGGATCGTTGTGTGTGCATACCCCCAGGGCGTTGCCCTGGTCTGGCAGCTCGTTGGCCTTTCAGGCCGTCGATGGCAACACACGTCATTCATATTTCAATGGGAGGATTAAGCGATGAAAGAGTATAAACGTTTAGGCAATTACATCCGCGAGGTGAATGTCCGCAACCGAGAGTTGAAGGTTACGAAACTTGTCGGTCTTACGATTGACAAGGCGTTTATTCCCTCGGTTGCGAATGTCATTGGGACCGGCCTTCCCAATAATTGGGGAATAAACTCACGCGCCCCGGAGGGGCAGTCTGCGACCAGCATAGGGCATCGCCCTATGTTCGAGTGGCACCATTCCAACGCCCCGCAGGGGCAAAAGCTTATGCCCTTACAGGGCGATGGCTTGTTATGCATTCATTCCCCAAAGGCGTTGCCTTGGGCTGACAGGTTGTTGCCCTTACAGGGCGTTTCCTCGAAAACGCAACTACCATTTAGGAGGGCAGAACAATGAAGGACTACAAACGATTAGGCGATTATATCCGCGAGGTGAATGTCCGCAACCGGGAGTTGAAGGTGGCGAAACTTGTCGGTCTTACGATTGACAAGGCGTTTATTCCTTCGGTTGCGAATGTTATAGGCACCGACCTCTCCAATTATAAGGTTATCCGCCGAGAGCAGTTCGCCTGTAGTTTGATGCAGGTAAGCCGCGACGGAAAGATGCCTGTTGCCATGTTTGAAGAAGACGAGGCCATTATGTCGCCCGCCTATCCTATGTTTGAGGTGGTTGACAAGACGAAGTTGTTGCCTCAGTACTTGATGATGTGGTTTTCTCGAAGCGAGTTTGACCGTGAAGCAAGTTATTATGCCGTTGGTGGTGTTCGAGGCAGTTTGACTTGGGAGGATTTTTGTAATATGCAACTTCCCGTGCCGAGCATTGAGCGGCAGCGGGAAATCGTGTCGGAATACGAGACGCTGACGCGCCGCATCCGCCTCAACGAGCAGATGATTGAAAAACTCGAAACCACCGCCCAAGTCCTATACCGCCACACCTTCGTCGACAACATCGACAAACAAAACCTCCCCCAAGGCTGGCACCTCGCCACCCTCGGAAAAGTTGCAACAATAAAGGCAGGCGGTGACAAGCCGAAGGACTTTTCGGAGAAAAAAACTGAGAAATACAATATACCCGTTTACGCCAATGGGATTGAGAACAAAGGGATATTCGGATACACAAACAAAGCGGTCGTTACGACAAAGAGCATCACAATATCGGCAAGAGGAACCATTGGTTATTGTTTCTTGAGAAGGGAACCTTATGTCCCCATCGTAAGACTCATCGTGGTGGTGCCACACAAGGAGGCAGCAACACAATATCTGTACCACTATATGAACGACTCCAACATAAAAGGGTCGGGGTCGGTGCAAAGCCAGCTGACGGTTCCCGATATGGAAAAAGTGGAGATAATCATCCCACCGCAAAAGATGTTAGAAGACTTTCTTAATAGTGCAGAAATAATAGACAAATCCATCTCTATTCGAGAGCAAGAAAACGAACAATTAACCAGATTACAGTCTTTGCTACTTGCAAAGATGGGGCAATAAAATAATAAAAGATGAATACAACTGAGATTTCGATAAACGTTGCAGTATCAATACTGACAGGTGCAGCTAGTGGCTTTTGTGCGTTCAAATTTTTAGGGAAGAAATGGGTTGAAAATTGGTTTGAAAAAGATTTGAAAAGATATGAACACAAATTGGATGTCCTTAAAATAAAAGATGAAATAAAGTTCAATATATTACATAAGGAACGTATAGATATAATTAAAAAACTGTATCAGATGTTTTTTGAATTGAATGAATGCATTTTGTATTCAATGATGCCTTCTGAAATGCAAAGGACAATTCAAATTAAAGTGGACGAATTGCTTAAAAATAATATTATAAAATCACATAATATTCAGATGTATTTACTGTCTAATGACATTTATATTCCTCAGATATTAGTAGACAGAATTGCAGGGGTATGTTATACTTTTGATTCAATAACAAAAAGTATCATGAAAAATAATTCTGAAGAGAATAAAAAAACACTTGATGCTTTTTACAAAGAAAAAGTTCTCTCATTACTAGGTGATTTGAAAAATGAATTTCGATTATTGCTAGGAGTCGAATTGGATGATAAGACGGTATCAAAGTAATGAAAAAAAATTGATGAAGACGAAGAAAAAACTAAAATATTAAGATTATGGAGAAAGCAATACCATCTATAAATGCAGAACTAAATTTTCTTGACAAAAACAAGCATGAAATATATTGTGTATCCGATTGGGTTCAAACCTCTATAGAAGGGAAAATGACACCGGTAAGAATTACGGCAATACATCATGATGGTGCTATTGTAAGTAACTCGTCCGATATCAACTACAAAGTCCTTGGCGTTGATAAGATATTGGAAAATTTATATTTCATTCTTTCAAAATCAAAAGAAACTTATAGTACCAAAACGGCCTTGTGCATTCAATATGCAGCCATTCTAATTGAGATTGATAATGCAATTGTGCGTCTTAGCATAGATAAAAATCTATTAAAGAATGCAACTATTAGAATTAATGGCAAATGGCATGTGGATTATAAAAGGTGGGCAACTCTCTTAAAAGAAGCAGGTAAAAACTGGGGATATAAAGATTTCAAAGAAACGGATGATGTGTGTTATTTTTATCCGGGATTTGAATACAAACAGTTTATTGAGAAACACGAGTGTTATTGGGAGGCACTACACGATAAGTTGGATGCATTGATTAAAATGTTGGGGAAAATGGATTCCTACGTAAATGGAGGTCAAACTACAACAGATGAAGTACATGCTATTACAAATACCAAAAAAGATAACAAAGATTCTGCCACATTATATATCTCATATTCATGGTCTGCTTCTAATGAAATTGACACCTTATGTCAAGATTTATATAAAGCAAATATTATTTTTAATCGGGATATTTATAATTGTGAATACCGTGATAATATAAAACATTTTGAAGAGGAGATTGGTAATGGTGCAAAAGTATTGGCATACATCAATGACGAATACCTAAAATCAATTAATTGTATGTATGAATTGGCATTAGTATTTATGCATGGAAATGTTGAGAAGCGTCTTTATCCAATTGTAATCAATATAAATAATCGCGATGCCTCTTTTCACAAAGAACTACATGACTATTGGAACTCGCAATATCAAAAAAAGAAGACAATTCTAAATGAATTACCCTCTGGTGCTAGTTTACAAGCTATAAAGGAGTTGGGCTATTGTGATCATATTATCAGAGAACTTCCGAAAATTGTTAATTATATATCAGAAGTAAATACTTTGACCGTTGAACAACTTTCAGCAAATCATTTTAAAAAGTTGTTTGAAGATATTTGAATGTTTATTTCATTGGATATTAGAAGCAACTGCAGTGAATTAAAAATAATTATGAACAGATATTTGGACTTTGACGAGTATATCGTTGCGAGAGAACCGCATAAGCGGGAACGGGCTGAGGCCTGGAAGGTAGCCATCGTCTTGCAGGCGGTGGACGGGCTACAGGTGTCGGAATCATAGTTTGGATGCGGGACAAGTTCGGGATAAGTACAGGACAAGTGATAAAGAATCGTCGAAGGATCACCGAAGGGACATAGAAGTATCATAGAAGAGACACCAAATAGGCCGAAATGTGGAAAATGTGATTTTTGATGTAATTTTTGGTCAAAAAATGTGATTTTTTTGATGTTTTTATATCCAAAAATGTGATTTTTTACTATATTTGCATTTGCAAAAATGTGATAGTAGATAATGGAACTACTTAAAAGAAAAATAGATAGCTACCTTTTAAACTGGAAATCCAATCTAGAAAGAAAGCCTTTGGTCGTAAAAGGAGCTCGTCAGGTTGGAAAAACGGAGTCTATCAGAGCATTCGGGAAAGCCAATTACAAATCGGTTATCGAGATTAACTTTGTCCTGCAGAAAAAGTTCAGGGCAATATTTGATGATGGATACGAAGTCGATACAATCGTCAGGAATATATCGCTGCTGGAACCCTCTTGGAAGTTCATACCACACGAGACTCTACTCTTCTTCGACGAATTGCAGAAGTGCCCCGATTGTGCCACTTCGTTAAAATCGTTCTGCGAAGATGGTCGCTATGATGTCATCTGTTCCGGCTCGCTGATGGGTATTTATTATGAGGAGATCGAATCCAACGCCGTCGGATTCAAGGAAGACTACGAGATGCACTCAATGGACTTCGAGGAGTTCCTTTGGGCAAAAGGATATCGGGAAGATCAGGTCGAGGGCCTATACCAGCATATGCTGACCCTGCAACCTTTCTCAAAAATAGAGCTGGACACAATGACCGACGTCTTTCGTGACTATATGACCTTGGGAGGAATGCCCGAGGTGGTTAAGATGTATATTGACAACGGCCATTTCGGTGGCACACTGAAACTACAACGCCAGCTGCTGAAAGACTACGAGGAAGACATCACTAAATATGCCAAGGAAACCGACAAGGCGAAGATTCTCGCCGTATACAGCCATATCTCAACTTTTTTAGCCAAAGAGAACAAGAAATATCAGATCTCAAAAATAGCCAAAGGGGCAAGGAACAGAGAGTATATCGGTGCCGTGGAGTGGCTGAAAAGGGCAGGGGTTGTCAACGTGTGCTATTGTTTGAATAATGCAGAACTACCATTGAAGGGCAACTACCAGGCTGATTTCTATAAGCTCTACTATCACGACACAGGCCTGCTCATTGCCTCGCTGGACGAAGAGGCTCAAGAGGATTTGCGAGCCAACAAGAATTTCGGGACATACAAAGGTGCCATATACGAGAATGTTGTCGGAGAGATGCTGCGTAAGTCGGGATACGAGCAGTTGTATTTCTTTAAACACGACAATCCCTCATTGGAGATGGACTTCTTTGTCCGCGACTCCGATTCTCTGGTACCAGTAGAAGTAAAGGCCAGAGATGGGGCGACAGCATCGCTCAATAATCTGATAAAATTGGACTCATATCCAGATGTAAAATATGGGGTTAAGTTCGGATACAAGAATGTCGGGTGGAACGGACAGTTCTACACCTTCCCCTATTTCCTTGCTTTTCTCTTGAAACGTTTCCTGAAAGAGAGAAACAACTAGACTATGCAACATAAAGAAAAAATGCTATATTTCAACGAAAGCCAGTTAGAGAGGTCGATTAACCCTTATACAAAAACAGAAGTTATTACTAGCAAAGTGACAAGAAGAAAGGAATAGACAATGAAGGACAGATATATAGATTTTGACGAGTATATACGCCAAGGGGAACCGGCACAACGTGAAAGAGCGGAGGCATGGAGCGTCGCCATTGGATTGCAGGCCGTCGATGGATTAAAGACATCGGATTATTTGCAGAATACTGCCCGTAGGAATATCGAGGGGGAAATAACCATCGACGAGGCTCGTGAATTGGTGAAGCAATACTACATCACGAAGACCTCCCACGACAACGATGATGCAGACAAAGAAGAGGCCGACAGGGTTTCAAGTAACACCTCGAAACTCCTGCAGACAGATGCTTTCACCTATAGTGTGGCCGGATTGGCAGCCATCCATCGTGCTATCTTTGAAGGTGTGTTCAAACATGCCGGGCATTTCCGCGAGTACGACATCTCGAAAAAAGAATGGGTGTTACGGGGCGACACGGTGCTATATGGCCGTTGGCAGGACTTGCAGATGGCGCTGGAGTACGACCTTGACAAGGAACGCCAGTTCTCTTATGCATGTCTGGATAAAGACAAAATGGTGGAGCATATTGCTCGTTTTGTGTCGGGAATATGGCAGATTCATCCATTCCGAGAAGGAAACACTCGAGCGACGGCACTCTTTACAATCAAATACCTGCATATGTTGGGCTTCAGCGTCAATAACGACCTCTTTGCCAACCACTCGTGGTATTTCCGAAATGCATTGGTGCGAGCCAACTACCGCAACGTGGCCAAAGGCATAGAATATGAGCCGCTATTCTTGATTCGCTTTTTCCGTAATTTGCTTCTTGGCGAGAACAACATCTTGAAAAACCGTTATATGATGATCAATCCATCGGAAGAGTGGAAGATGCCCGAGGGTGAGATGCCTAATCGTCAGATAACTAACGAGCAAGTAGAGGACAAGCTCAATATGAGTACCGCACAAGTACCGCACAAGTACCGCACAAGCTCATCTGTAATAAACCTAAATCCAGATAGTAAATTCTATACAAACAACGAGGATATTATCGATCTTGTACGAGTTATAGGAAACGATGAATTAAGCATCAGCCAGATGATGGACATCAAAAAACTCAAGCATAGACAGAGTTTTGTGGACACCCACCTTGAGCCCGCGTTAAGAGAAAACTTTGTGCGTCGGAAATATCCCGACCGCCCCAACCATCCCCGGCAGAAGTACCTGCTGACGGTGAAGGGTGTTGCCCTTTATAATGAATTAACAAAAGGAGAATAGCATTATGTCATACTTCAACGAAAGCCAATTAGAGATGTCGATTGTCACCATGCTGCCCAATAATGATGACATGAATAACAATCAAACATGGAAGTCAAGATGAAAGATATTACTCCAATAGATAAAAGTTCATTGCTAAACGATGCCTGCAACATTATTGAACAAGCACAGGCAACCGCCTATCGTCAAGTAAACGAAACCTTGATTAAGCGTAATTGGCTGTTAGGTATGCGCATTCGGCATGAGGTTCTGAAAGATGAACGAGCTGAGTACGGTGAGCAAGTGGTAAAGATGTTGGCGAAGGTGCTGACTGCAAAATATGGTGAGGGTTTTACTTGGAGAAATTTATATAACTATATTGATTTCTATGCAACATATAATGGGTTCTTCTTGAATGAGAATGGTGACTCTGTAAATGGTCAGACAATTTTGCACGCACTGAGTGCAAAATCAGAAAACATTTTCCACGCACTGCGTGCAAAATCCCCAATAAGGCTTACTTGGACACACTATCGCATCATCCTCCAAGAATCGAGCAAAGAAGCTCGCGACTGGTATGAACGTGAGGCTGCCAACGAGGTGTGGAGCACACGGACACTGCAACGTAACATCAGCAGCCAGTACTACCATCGTATGCTGATGTCGCAACACAAAGAGTTGGTGCATGAAGAAATGATTGAGAGAACCAGTCCACTGTAGGACAAGTTGGAGTTTATCAAAAATCCGGTTATTGCCGAATTCCTTGGCTTTCCACAGGAGGCGACGTTCACAGAGTCTGAACTTGAGACAAGTATCATCAATAACTTGCAAAAGTTCATTATGGAACTTGGCAAGGGCTACGCCTTTGTTGCCAGACAGCAACACGTACATACAGAAAAAGAGGATTATTATATTGACTTGGTTTTCTATAATTACCTGTTGAAGTCGTTTGTGTTGATAGACCTCAAAACGACCAAGGTAACCCATCAGGATGTAGGCCAGATGGATATGTATGTCAGGATGTATGATGAACTGAAACGAGGTGAGAATGACAATCCCACCATTGGTATTTTGATATGCGCCGACACGGATGAAGACATTGCACGATACTCTGTACTCCACGACAGCGACCAACTATTTGCCGCCAAATATAAGACCTATATGCCAACAGACGAGGAGTTGCGGGCAGAGATAGAGGCACAAAAGAATATCTACTATTTACAACACAAAGAAAAATAGACTTATGCCATACTTCAACGAAAGCCAATTAGAGATGTCGATTGTCACCCTGCTGCAGGAGCAGGGGTATGACTACGTCAAAGGCGAGGACATTGTGCGCAACCTCGACGAGGTGGTTCTGCGTGACGACCTTGCGCAGTATCTCCGCAGCCGCTACAAGAACGACGGCATCACCGAGCAGGAGGTGGAGGCGGCCATCCGCGTCATCACCCAGCGGACGGGCGGGTCGCTGTATGAAGAGAACCGCCACACGATGAACCTGCTGATGGACGGCTTCTCGCTGAAACGCGAGGACGCGACCAAGCAGAACCTCTATATCCAACCCATCGCTTTCGAAGAGAAACAACTGAAGCATAACATTTTCAAGGTTGTCAATCAATACGACATCGTAGGGAACCAGCATCGCATCCCTGATGCCATTATCTTCCTGAACGGTCTGCCTGTCGTGGTGTTTGAGTTCAAGAGCGCCATCAAGCAAAACACCACCATCGAAGACGCCTACAAGCAGCTGACCATCCGCTACCGACGCGACATACCGGCGTTGTTCAAATACACCGCCTTCATCGTCATCTCCGACGGCGTGAACAACAAATTCGGCACACTCTACACACCTTACGAATTCTTCTACGGCTGGCGCAAGGTCAACGCCAAGGACAAGGCCGACAGCGGCATCCCCTCGCTGAAGACGATGGTGGCGGGATTGTTCCGTAAGGACCGACTTATCGACGTCGTCCACAACTTTATCTATTTCCCCGACACCTCGAAAGACGAGCGCAAGTTCATCTGCCGCTATCCGCAGTATTTCGCCGCCAGAGCCCTGTACCAGAATATCCTCAACCACAGTAAGCTCAATCCAAATGGCGACGGCAAGGGCGGTACCTACTTCGGTGCCACTGGCTGCGGCAAGTCGCTGACGATGCTCTTCCTGTCACGCTTGCTGATGAAGAGCAAGGCCCTGTGCAGCCCTACCATCATTCTCATCACCGACCGCACCGACCTCGACGACCAGCTGTCGCGCCTGCTGCTCAACGCCAAGCAGTTTGTGGGCGACAGCGTGATAGAGCAGGTGGAAAGCCGCGAGGACCTGAAGAACAAGCTGCAGGGGCGCACCAGCGGCGGTGTGTTCCTCACCACCATACAAAAGTTCTCCAAGGACATCAACCTGCTCTCTAACCGTGCCAATATCATCTGCATCAGCGACGAGGCACACCGTTCGCAGACGGGTTTGGAGGAGAAGGTGGAGATAACTGACAAGGGCGTGCGCCGCTCGTATGGCTTTGCCAAATACTTGCGCGACTCACTGCCCAACGCCACCTACGTGGGCTTCACCGGCACACCCATCGACCCGACGCTCGAGGTCTTCGGCCCCATTGTTGATGAATACTCGATGATAGAGGCCGTGAACGACGGCATCACCAAGACCATCATGTACGAGGGACGCGCTTCGCACGTCTTCGCCGATAGCGAACTTATCAAGCAGATAGAAGCCTACTACGACAAATGTGCCGAAGAAGGTTCGACCGACTACCAGATTGAGGAAAGCAAACGGGCAATGACACAGATGAGCGTACTGCTCAACAGTCCCGACCTTATCCATCGTTTAGCGGTGGACTTCATACAGCACTATGAACGACGTGTGGAAGAGGGCAGCACAGTGAAGGGCAAGGCCATGATTGTATGCGCCACCCGCGAGATAGGCTACGCCATCTACAAGGAGATTGTCGTCCTGCGACCCGAATGGGCGGAGGTGAAGGTATGCGGTGACGGTGAAGAACTCGGCAAAGAGGATTCAGAGAAGATAAAGCCGATGGAGAAGATTAAGATGGTCTTCATCCGTCAGAAAGACGACCCCGAAGAGCTGTACAACCTGCTCGGCACCGACGAAGATAGGAAGAAGCTGGACTTGCAGTTCAAGGAAGAGAAGTCTAACTTCAAGATTGCCATCGTGGTGGATATGTGGATTACCGGTTTCGACGTGCCCTGTCTGGACACGATGTACTGCTACAAGCCGTTGCAGATGCACACCCTCATCCAGACAATCAGCCGCGTGAACCGCAACTATCCTGGCAAGGACAAGGGCTTGATTGTCGATTACCTCGGCATCAAGAAGAAGTTCAACCAGGCGATGAAGCGGTACGCCAACGGTGGACAGAACGAAACGCCAGTGGAGACTATCGACAATGCCGTCAAGCTGTTCAAGGACGAGCTGGATGTGCTGCGCCGGATGTTCCACGACATCGACTACACCAAGTTCTTCACGGGTACTCCGATAGAGCAGTTAGACACCCTGCAACAGGCCGCCGAACGCATACAGCAGACCGACGAACTGGAGAAACGCTTCATGAAGCACACTTCCATCATGAAGTCGGCCTACAACATGTGCAACAACGATGAGCGCATAGAGAAAGCTGAGGTGGATGACGTGCATTTCTTCACAGGAGTGCGTTCGGTTATCTACAAAACCAATACAGGTGATTCGCCCGATGCCTCGCAGATGAACCACCACGTGCTGAAACTGGTCAACGAGGCGCTTATTTCTGAAGAGGTTGTTGCCATCAACACCATGCAGCTCAACGACACCAAACAGATTGACCTGCTGGCCTCCCAATATATGGAACGCCTCAAACGGCTGCCCTATCAGAACACCAAGGTGAAGCTGATGGAGCAGTTGCTCAAGCGGGTCATCGACAGTGTGAAGAAGGTCAACAAGGTGAAGGCCGTCAGCTTCACAGAACGGCTGAACAGTATCATCGACAAGTACAACGACCGCACAGACGATATTGTGCTGGCCGACGAAATAGTTACTGAAGTCGCCAAGCAACTGGCCGATTTGTTCGAGGAAATAAAGAAGGATAACGTATTGCCCGACGGTATCCCCAATATCGAGGTCAAGGCTTTCTACGATATCTTGAAATCAGTGGCCGAGCAATATGGATTTCTTGATGAATACACGGAAGAACAATACATTGCTCTTGCAAAGGATGTGAAAGAAGTCGTCGATGACAAGACACAGTATATCGACTGGGACAAGAAGTCCGACATCAAGGCTCAACTCAAAGTGCAGATAATACTCACCCTCGCTAAGCACAAATACCCACCCGCCACACGCGACGAAGTGTTCAAAGCCATCTTTGAACAGGCTGAGAACTTCAAGAAAAATAGAACCACATCACATTCCATTTCTTTGTATCAAGACGATGAGGGAAATATTATGCCAATGGCAGCAGAAGGTCAAGTCCCATCCGAATAGCCTTTTTTATAGAATGTCGAAATAATAGGTTTGCAGGACAAAAGATAATTGTTTGTCGGTATTATCCAGTCAAAGCGAGGTGGTAGGCCTCGCTTTGACTATATAGGTGGGGGATGGGTGGCTATTGCCGGAGGAGGCTGTCGGTGGGCCAGTTTTGGTACCGGAGTTCGCAGGCACCCCTGTGGTATTTTTTTATAGGAGCATGGTCACAAAATGTATGGAATCCCCAAATTTGATAGTGTCGATGACACACTATGCATTGTTGGTGGTCTGTCGCCCCTCGTATATTTGCATCGTGAAATTATAAGTATCTTTGCAAAATAAAAATGGTGAAGGCAAGGGTGTGGCGACAAGCCAATTCGCCTCAATAGCAGCAAAGCATGCCGTCTCGAAGATAAAGCAGCC
>Ga0247611_10004447_pt1 | contig 19422 bp, 6 predicted proteins | sample 177DNAGHGhighgp2_FD_192422 | JGI IMG/M metagenome (GOLD analysis project Ga0247611, IMG submission 192422) | Sheep rumen microbial communities from Palmerston North, Manawatu-Wanganui, New Zealand - 1770 DNA GHGhigh gp2 | ecosystem: Host-associated > Mammals > Digestive system > Stomach > Rumen ...
ATTTAATGATAATAATTCTGGTAATCTAACAACTTCATCTATTTCTGCATTTGATACTGATGCTATCTTTCTAGCCATAGGTTCAAAAATATAAGCTCCTGGAATATTTGAAATTGATCCATAATTCTCAAAATCAGTATCTCCAATTGAATCTAATATAGCATCTATATCTGAAGTTTTGGTAATTATGTATAGTGAATCTTTTAGTGATGAATCATCAGTATCGTGTTCAACTATACTTGATGATTTAGCATCTTCGAAAGCATTATATGACATACAATTATTTAATGATATAACTGCTGCTGAAAAATTAATTAGTTTACTATACATAGATCTCGCTTCTGATGAAGTTACTTCTTTATCTTTAAAGTATGTATCAATTGGATTTTCAATTTCTTTACCTTCAGCATTAGCAACTGGAATTCCAAATAAATCAATTATATAATCTGTCTCTTCTTTACTTAAAGTAGATTCCATTGATGTAAGTTTATTAATTTGTTTATTTAATAATTCAGCCATATTCTCGTTAGATAATCCGATTGTTGAATCTGGTATATCATTTGTTGTAGTCTTTGTTAATACATATGATCTAGTATATTTGTTATATAAGTCATCCAACAAAGCTCTTATTTCAACTTGAACTTCAGCAATTCTAGCATTTGCATCATCTATAGTTGTTTGTAACTCTGTTCTTTTATTATCTGTAGTTGTTACTTCTTCTTGTATTGTATTTATTTCATTATTAACTTCATTTAATTCATTTTGTTTTGTAGGTATTACATTATTTGCTAATTCATTAATTAGGGCTTGATTTGCAACTATTCCACTTTCAACTTCATTTATATTATTTAAAATATTTGTCAAATTTTGATTAGCTGCATTCAAATTTGCATTTGCTTGTGCAAGATTATTTTGTGCTTCTTGTAATGCTGCATTAGCTTGTGCAACTGCATCTGTTTCATCTGCTAATTCAATTTCTCTATATGTAGCTATTTGATTTTGTAGAGTAGCTTTTTCTTGGGCAATTCTTTGACGTTCAGCTTCTAATTGTGCCTTTTGCTCAGGAGTTAATGTAGTATCATTTGCTAGCATATATATAATCTCTGATGTTCTTCCATCTATGCTCTCAATTGTATTATTCATTGTGCCTATAGCCGTTGTAGCAGCTTGTTCTGCTGCTTCTAATAATTGTTGTGCTTCATCTAAATTTGTTTGTGCTGTTTCTAATTCAGTACTTGCTTGATTTTGTAATCCTACCATCTCATTGACAGTTACATTAGCAGCATCTCTTTGAGAATATAAAGAATTTAATGTATCATTTGCTTGCTCAATTTTTTGATTTGCTTCATCTATTTTGTTTTGAGCTTCAACAATTGCAGCTTGGATTTCACCTAATCTATTTTCTGCTGTTGAAATTCTGTTATTAATCTCAGTCTCATTTTCATCAAGTTTCATTAATTCTTCTGTTGAAGTTTTGATTAAGTCCCTCTTCGCATCAATCAAATCAACTTTTGCTTTAATACTACCAACTATATCATTTACTTCAGCTTTAAGCTCTTGTGTTCTTGCCTTTTTATTTTCATATAATTCAACAATCTTATCAAGGTTTTCTATTTTATTTCCCATAAGAGATAATTCAGATTCTAGACCGACAAAATGTTCAATTCCAGTTAAATCCTTAACTTTTTTATTTTCAATTTTTAAAGATGTAATTCTATTATCCAAATCACTCTTAGAGATAACTAATATTAATGCATCATCATAAGCAGCTTCATATAGAGTTCTATAATTTGTATATTGTCTCAAGTCGCTGTTGATTGTTTGATTTCTTTTTAATTGATCTCTAACTGCTTTATATAAATTCTCATCCTTGAAAATAATTCCTTCATAATTTTCATCTACAGAAACAAAAGTTAATGTAATATCTGTATTAAATAATACATTATCAGAATCATCTACAAGTATTGGTAGTTTAAGATATCCCATGTATGAAACAAATGTATCACCTGAAACTGTACCTTTACGAATAGCTAATTTTAAATTATTTATATCTGATTTTGTCCATGCAATACTAAAACCGTTATCTCCTGAATGTTCTTCATCTTTAAACCAAGAAGCTTTTATTCTTCCTGCATATTCAAAGATTTGTGGTAATGTAAAGTATGCATATTCATCAGTGTTGCTATCACCAGATTTCATAACCATTGTTTGTGTAAACTTTTGGTTGTGAAGATTTAAATTAGATATATTTTTTAAATTAGATATAGCGCTACCATCTTCTATAGCGTTAGATGATAAATCTAATTTTTTTAGACTCATTGAATTTAATTCTACAAGATTGCTATCTTTTGTTAATAGGTTTCCTGATAAGTCTAATTCTTTAACAGAAGAGAACATTCCCAATCCTGTTAAATCATCAATTTCACCATTTGATAAATCTAATGATTTAATTTTTCCAATGTCTTCTACTGTTATTTTGCATTTAGTGTCATCATATGTAAAGCCATATCCATCCTTTAAAAGGCTAGTTTTAATAGCTTTATATAAATTAACATTAAAAGTATTATCAACAGCAGCGTTTGAAATTGAAAATGGTGCAAAATAGCTCAATAACATCGTGAAAACTAATATTATTGATATTAATGTCATTCTTTTGCTCATCGCAAAAACCTCCCTATATAAAACTTTACGATACAATTATGATATCATTAATAAAATTATAAACAATAGGTTTTTCAAATATTACAAATATGCACTTTTACAGCCCTTATTTAGCAAGTTTTCTAGAGTTTTGTTACAATATTAAATTTGTGTTACATTTTTCTTTATTTTTACTTCATTTCACAGATTTTTATAAAAAATTTTTTCTATAAAAAAAGAGTATAAAAAATGAATAAGATTTTTTATACTCTTTTCGTTTTAATTGTCTATTTTAAAGATCTTACAAGCATTCTTAAATGTTTGTTCAGCAACATCTTCTATACTCATTTGCTTTACTTCACTAATTTTTTGAGCAACATGTACTACATAACCAGAATAATTCCTTCTCCCTCGATAAGGTTCTGGACTTAAATATGGACTATCGGTTTCGATTAGCAATTTATCCATTGGAACTAATTCTATACATGCAGCAGATTTAGCATTTTTAAAAGTAATATTTCCACTAAATGAAATATAAAATCCTAATTTAACTGCTTCTTTGATTAATTCTTGATTTAATGGACAACAATGAAAAATTCCTTTGTTAATTACTGGATTTTCTTTTAATATAGATATCGTATCAACTGCTGCATCTCTTGTATGAATTTGTATTGGATAATTATATTTATTTGCTAATTTTATTTGCTCAACAAAAGCTTTTTTTTGCAATTCTTTATTATCTTTATTCCAATAATAATCCAGTCCAATTTCTCCCACGGCAACAACTTTTTTGTTATCCAATAATTTTTCAATTTCATAAATCTTATCAAAATCATGAACATCATTTGGAGATATCCCACATGTTGCATATACAAAATCATATTTCTTAGCAATCTTTATTGCTTCAATAGATGATTGAACATCATATCCCGCACACGTTAATTTAGCTACATTTTCACCATGTGCTTTATTAATAATTTCATCTCTATCTTTGTCAAATTTTTCATCATTAAAATGACAATGTGAATCAAATAATTGCATACATCCTCCTATATATTCACTACCACATAAGCAATTGCTTGAGTTCTATTATGAGATAGCGTTATATCTATTTGAGTATTTTTTAATCTATCAATAATTTCTGGTGATAATTTCTCTTTTAAATTTTCTTCAACAAATCTTACATATGGTCTACCTGATTTATTGTTAAGAATTTCAACATCTCTCCATGAAAGCTCACATATATCACTAAGCGATTTATATAAAGCTTCCTTCCCGGAAAATCGTGCTGCATAATGCTCATATTTATTTGTATTATATTTTTCACAATACTTAATTTCATTTTGGGTATATACTTTGTCAAGAAATGAATCCCCAAACTTTTCTATACTCTCTTTTATTCTTGATATTTCTATGATATCAACTCCACAATATATCATATCTTCTTCCTCGCTTTATAAAAAAACAGGGATTTAGCATCCCTGTTTATACTCTATAAATATAAAAAATCCTTTATTTATCCATAAACCATCATCAGCCAAATTATATTAATTGTATTAAATATTAATGAAATTATTAAAATAATAACTATTATTGAATAATATAAATTGTTTTTTTCAATATTTAAATATTGATATATTACTTCATATTTATCCTTAACTTCAGAATATAGTTCATCCAAACCAAGCGATTTCTCAACTAGATTGTAAAATTGTGTACCATTATCATCAATAGTAATTTCTTTTTGCCAAAGTTTTTTTGTAAAATCAATAAACAAATTTCTCATGCTTGGTATCTTATTATAATCATTAAATGAATTATTAAGATTTTTCAAGAAAAATTTTTTATATAATCCCAATATATATGTGTAAAAATATTGATTTTCAAAAACGTACGGTAACTTTGTATAATTATATGTATCAACTCCTGAGCAAAACATACAACAATTTGTTTTATTAATACTTATTTTAGAGTACTTGGTATGATCAATTGAATTCTTATCTTTGATGGTTTTTCCTTTAGAATAATTTGTCAAATCTTTACTAGGTAAAATATTTATATATTTCATATAATCTGTTTGAATAGTTTTAAAATCAGTTTTGTCATTCCAACCATCATCATCAATGCATACGTATGAAAAATTATAAAACTCAGAATCTACTATCTTGTCGTAATTCTTAACATCAAATTTTTTTAATGTGTAGCCAGTTATAACTTCAATAAACTCCCTAATATCTTTTACATCTTTAAACGAATTAGTTTGAATTTTTATCTTTTCAAAATTACGAAGTTTAGAGAATTCTGAACTCAATGTTTTAAATCTATAGTTAAAATCTAAAACATCGTTAAAAGATGTACTATCATCAATTTGAGTTTGAATATATAGAAAACATATCCCTGTCCTAAAACAAATAATTTCTATCTTAGATACATCGAAAAAAATACCATTTTCTTCATCTACTTTTCCTTGTACATTCTCGTTTATATAGTATTCAAAGCATGCCATTTCATGTTTTGAAATAATCTTACTTTTTGCACTAGCAGATAAACTGTTAAAATTCTTCAACATTTTTCCCCTATACTCAAATGTAGGAAACAATAATGCTCTAATGCTTGGTAAAAAGAAATTATATAAATCTAAATCTTTTTCTTTTTCAAACATCTTGAATCTACAATTATCATTTTCTAACAATCTAAGTATGTATTTGTCATACTTTGAAGAATCAATAATGTATGGATATATGAAATTAGTATATTGAAATTTAGTATTTAGTTCCAATTTACTTATCCTCTTCTCTTTAGTGTATAAAAAAACTATTTAATATATGTATTAATCAAATTATCCTCAAACAGGTGCCAATCTGCGATAAAATCAATAATAATATTGTTATCCATATTAACACTAGGTTTTACAACAACTGTGCCATCTGATTTTAAAGATCCCCACAAACCATTTTGCTTAACTGAACAATATCCATAAGTATTTTGTTCAGTTGCATCGTCATAGATACAATCAACAACTAGTTTTCCATCTTTGTTTTCATATCCATATTTACCGTCTTTTTTTACTAAATATAATGTCTTTGTAGGAACTAATTCATGTAATGTTTTTTCTTCGAATTTCAAATTATAATACTTATATTCATCCGCCAATCTAACTCTAATATATCCAGCGTCAACATTTAAATCAGAGATTATAACATCTGATAAAGCAATTTTACCGCTAGTATCTATTATATCTGTCATTAAATTATCTTTTTCTGCCTCAACAAAATTAGCTTCTTTTCTATATGTCATTAAATTATATGTAAAATCTATAATAGTGTTATTTGAAGTATCAATCAATCCATATTTATCATCTTTTTTAGCAATATAGATTCCTGAAAAAGCAGGTTCAATTAATTGATATGATGGATTTATAAGTGTCTGACCAGTAATATCCATCAAACCATATTGTCCACCATTATTAACTATTAGATAATCACTTTCGATATTAACTATACTTGGATTTTCTAAAACAGTATTTCCTTGATTGTCGATTATTTTCCATGTACCATTTTCTTTAACATAATATCTATCATTTCCTGTAAAATGTGCAATATCTTCATATTTACATTCGAATATAATTTTACTATTTGCGTCTACAATGCCTTTTAGATTATTTGTATTTGTTACTATATATCCTTTAGAATAATTATTTGGTAATAATGTTTGTATATCAGTATAAGAACATTGTAATACTATTTGATTTGTACTTCCATTTACTAAACCTTTTACCCCGTTAGCCTCAACTATAACACTATTCTCAACACCAGCCAAGCTGTATACATTGCTATATACACTACTTGTAATTTCTTCGCCCTTAAAATTAATTAGTTTAAAACCACCTTCACTAGTTTTATACTTCAATATATCTTGTTCATACCAAATAATTGAAGCGTTTAAACTATTCTGAATTGGTTCAACATTTGAATATTCAGAAAGAATTTGTTCATTATTTTTATTAAGTACTTTAGTTGTATATGTTTTATCATTGTAATTTTGATTCTCAACTACAATAAATAAATCTTTTTCCTTGTTAGGTATAATTACCATTTCATCATAAGTTGGAGGGATAATTTCATTACCATTATTATCTATAACTCCCCACTTACCATCTTTATATGCGGAAAAATACGTGGTAGTAACAGAAATCTCTTCAACCTTTGTTGGCTTGTCTTTGTTAAGAGAATTAACAATTGAAATAATTAACATTATTACAACAGCCAAAGCGACCAACACTGCTATTACTTTGCTAATGTTTAACTTTGGTTCTGTATCATATCTTCTACCAGTAGCCATACAACCTCCCACAACATAAAGTTCTCTATAAATATATCATAAGTTATTTGTTTTTCCAATAATTATAAGCAATTATTTATCATTTTTGTTAATTTTATTTGCAATTTTTATTATCTCATTAATACTACTTTTTATAGTTTTATCTTCAGCCAAAATAAAGTAATCATTTTTGGATAAAATATCAATTAATTCATCTTTTTCTATTGTATCATTTTTCTTAAGTACCTCATATATTGAAATTATAATATCTGTATCATTATTTAATTTATCATATAGAATATTCTTGTTTTTAGTTTTAAATATTTGATAAAACTTTTTTACAAAAGCATCCTTATTCTCCGCATCTTTTTCTTGCTGTTCCTCGGTCTCATTAATAATATTAGTTTCGTCATTATTATTTTGCTTAGAATCTGTTAATGAGGTTTCAAATTTTTCTTCTAACAATAATGGTTGATTTAATATACTATCTATATCTCCAATATTTTTATCTTCAACAAACAAGTGAATAATAAATAAAATAATTGCAGTAGGTATATTTACAAAATATTGAACATTTCCTTGTAATATAGCAGAAAATACTATATTAGAAACAATCAAAACAACCAATGCTATTGTTTTTCTAAAATCATTAAATAATCCACAACAAATCGCAGTTAAGCACAAATTAATTAAATATAAAATATTGCATTTTCCAAGAAGTAATCCAATTAGACCAATTACAAATCCTGCAATTCCACCACATATATATCCATTTTTATATGAAATATAAAAAACTAATGCCATTATCAATGTATTAATAATATTAATATTAAATAGCATTAATCCACTATTCATTAACAATAATATTGAAACTAAAAGTCCTGCAGATATTAATTCAATATCAGCAAATGCTTTTTTGATTCCAATATTTTTTATTGTAGCAATACCTGATATACATATTTTATATCCGATATAAACAAATGCAGAATGTAACATTGAATATAATAATTTATTTCCAAATCCTAATGAATTTGCTCCAAATAATTGAATAACAAAATTAAAAATTATCAATCTATATGTTAATTTATACAATTCATTTCTATCTTTTGTTGTTTTTTTAGGTTTAACAATTACATTCATCGTTAAAAACAAAGTAATAGTAATTATAAACTTTATGAATGTACCGATATTAGTTGCACATATAATTCCAATAGATGTAGCGACTAAAACGCCCAAGATTGGAATTTGTGTACACACACTTGCAGCTAAAACAGACAAACCAAATGGATTCATTTTTCCTTTGATTGATATTAGCGAAATATAAAAACTAATTATATAAATCAAAATATTTTTTATGCTAAAAATATTTTGTAAAAATCTATAAATATCATTATTATTACGAACTTCGTCATTATCAATATTTTGTAATTTTGAAATATTATGAAACATCCTTGTCACCTCATGACACATTTCTACATCTTTTAAACCTTTTTCATTTTATTATACTTTAGCCAAAATAACAATACTTTTAAAACTAAAATCATAAATAATTTAGATAAAAAAAGAGATGACATCAAATTGTCATCTCTTATATTAATTAAAGAACTTTCTTCTTTACGATTACAATTCCAGCTGCAATTATTACTAATGCACTAAGTACACCAATTGAAATCTCAGTTATGTATCTTCCTCTCTCACTAATACCATATGGCTCTGAGAAAGTAATAATTTCAGTTGCTGATGAGTCTATTTCTGCTAATGATCCAGAGAATTCACCTAAATATGTATTTCCAGCCTTGCTTCCTCTTGGATCTGCGTTACCAGCTACTGTTGTTGTTGTTTTTCTACCAACATCATTTTCATACTTAATAACCTCTGCAATATTATCGAATATCAAGTCTTCTGCTTGAGAGTCAATAGATTTTGTAGTATTAAGTTTGATAAATGCATATGATTGTTCTGCTGTATTAGTTGCTTTTGATTTTGGTAATAATCTCTTCATTATATCTGTATTTCTTGCATTGGTTTCTCCAGCACTATTTTGTACTGAAAGTACTATGTTATGACTTGAAGTTGTATCGTAGTATACTCCAGCTTTATCCATAACTTTTGACTTAGTCTCAGATGTAGCTGCATCACCTTGTAATAGGTTGTAGTTAACTGTTTGGAATATCTTCTTATCAATTACATCATTATGATATAGATAATCATCGGTAGTTGAATACCAACTGTTATTATCAGCTGTGTTAATACTTTGATCAAATCTTAAACCATTATCAATATAGTCTATAATTTGTCCAACTTTTGTATTAACAACTGCATCATTATCATTTACTGAACTTGAATAATATGTATATCCAAGTACTGGTGTAAATCTATTTTCATTAAGATTAATTGTTACTTTTCCATCTTTAGATTTAAATTCACCATTATTTATTGTATATTCACCATATGTTAATCCATTATATGTTCTAGCATCATTTCCGCTAAATTTATTAGCTTTTAATATTTGCGCAACTGCATATATATCATCACTACTCATAGCTTGAAGCGCAGCAGATGTTCTATCAGCTTGACCTAAGTTAAGAGCTGTAAGTCTATATGTAGTCTTCAATGTTAGTGATGTAGCCATTGATGTATCATATACAATGTATCTAAAGTTTTGAACACCACTATTACCCATTTCTGATGGATTTAAGAATGAATATTTATTCTCAATCTTACTTAATGATTGTAAATATTCTAATCCAAATGATTCAGCTTCATTTACAGTTACTGCAGCAGCAGGGTTTGTTAGCATATATGAACCATCATCTAATTGTGTAATTACGCCAGCATTATCATAATTAATGTCATACTTAATCTTAATTAATTCTTTTTCAGTATTATCTAACAATGAAATTTCTTCAATTTCTTTATCTAATACTAATCTTGTTTCTGGTCTTTCAACTATACCAAAGTTAACATTTTTGAAGTTGTTATTATTAGCATCTTCAACATTAGCATCAATTCTAATTTTTGGAGTATCAGCAAACATACTATACTCTTCATATAATTTACTATGATCAGCTTCAATATCATTTGCTGTATCTAATAATGATGTATTTGCATTAACTAATACTTTTGCTTTATTAACTAATTCCAATCTTCTAGCTTGTGAATCAGCTGCTTTTGATCTAATTTCAGTTCCACCATCATTACCTAACCATTCATCATTTAATCCTAATGCATATGCTGCTGATTTGAAATCATGTCCATTGTATACTGCTGGTAAAATATCTCCATCATAATGTGATGTATTTGTTTTACTTAAAGCTGCCTCTGATTTTGTGTAATCTCCGCCACTTTCATCTGGGAATTTATAAACATCTGATTTTAATAATTTTGAACCTGTAGCAAAAGTTACTGATTCGTTATTATAATCACCATTGATATCACCATAGTGGAATCTTACTACATATGAACCAGTTGGCATATTATTAAATGTATATGCACCATTTTCGTCTGATGAAATAGTTGCATCAAACTTAGTTAATGCTTTTAATGAAGAAGCAATACTATCATCAGCTGAAACAATATTCTTATCAATATCGTAGTTTTCAGGCCATGTGAAATCATATTCTTTATATTCACTACCATTATTTGTAGGAATTTGAATCTTTTCAACTAACTCAACATTCATTCCTTTGATAATTTTTTCGTCATCTGACTTAATTCCATCACCTAATGCTACACCATTTGTTTGGACATCATTTCCAGCTAATTCATTATCTTCAAACACAGTACCTGATATTGTTTTTATAGCACCATCATTAATCTTAACATTAATTGTTGGAGCAGAATATGTATCGTCCTCATAGTATTCTTTTGCATTTCTAGCTACTATATCAATATTATTTGGAGCTGAATCTCTATCTAATCTACCAGCTAAATTATAAGTATTATGTTTATAAACTGAATATGCCTTTAACTCAGCAATATTTGCCTTATTTCCTAGTATAATTCCATCGGCATTTGCATTTAGTACTTGTGCATTAAATTCATCTGAACCATCTGCATTTACTAATTTTTGTGAATTTTCATCTTGACTATAATTCTTTAGTCTATATGTTGCATATATTGTTACACTCTTTCCTGATTCTAATTTTACAGGTTCGTCAAATGCCATTTCAGTTCTATAGTAACTTCTAGAAGCTACTGTATCTTTAATTAATGTATCAGGTCCAAGTACGATACCACTTTGTTTATTATCTGTTTTATAATATGGTGCATTAGCTATTTCGGTTAATTCTCCTACACTATTACCATCTTTTTTAATATAATTTGTTACTCGAGTTCTAACAAGTTCTAATGAGCTATCAGCATAATCCATTATAGATTTAGCTACAACATCATATGCTGTTGATGGAGAAGAATTTCTAATTGTAATTTTATATGTTACATATGCTTGCATATTCATTAGAGCTTCAAAATCGTCGCCCAATTCAATTTCTTTATAGAATTTCTTTAATCCATTATAAACATCTCTACTTGTTGCATAAGCTTGTGCTTTGTAATAGTAATCAGATCTATATAATCCTAATTCATAAGATATTTCTTCAGTATCACCATTTACATTTGTTTCAATTGAGAAGTAATTATTATTAGCAAGCTTATCTAATACACTAACTTTTTGTAGTTCAAATAATCTTTGATTTACTATTACTTTTGCACTGTCAACATCTTTAGTTACTTCAAGATCAGCATCTTCTCTTCTTGCCAATCCAAGATTTATATTTCTCAAATATGGATCTGTAGCAACATATGGAATGCTCTTATCACCAATTCGTCTTGATGAAATAGCTACATTAAATTCCAAATCAAATGGATATGCCAAACCAGAATCACTAACCTTTTTACTTACTGGATTAGTGTTATTCCATAATGTATATGCCTTAACTTGATATTGCTCTAATGCTCTACCAGCGTCATCTGTAGTTACTAATTCAGATACTAGACTTGTATTATTTCCATTAACTACTTGTGTACCAGTATATTTTAATTCCATTCTAGAACCATTAGTTCCTATTGCATAACCACTTGTAGAATTATCACTTGCTATTGGTGTATCACCACTTATTGTTTCAAATCTGTTATTAAAATCTGTTCTTGATGAAGCATTATCTAGTGCAAATGATCTATCTGACAATGAATTTCTTTTAGCCACTGTAGCACTATAATAAGCTTGTCCTCTAGTAATTGCGCTTCCATTAGCTTTTTGAATTGGATTTTGATCATTGCTATAATCATCTTTATCAGATATGTAGATAGTAGGTTCATATGTATAACCATCATATATGTATTCAACACCATACTTAATAGCTACAACTCCTCTACCAGCTTCCTCTTCAGTAACACCCGGGATTTCTAAATCTCTTATATCCCATCTACCTGTTTCATCAGTATATATTGGAAATACCTCGATTTGATTACCATCTAAATCATACGCTTTAGCATATCCTGAATCTCCTATAATTGTATCACTAGCATTTACAAGATAACGTTTTACAACAACTCCTACATTAGGAACACCAACCTCATCTTCTTCCATAATACCATTTACTACAGAATTTTTGGTATTCTTTTCATTCTTAACATCATCAATCCATACTGTTCCACCCATAGGAATTGTTAGAGATTTATTTCCAAATTCGTTTTCAATAACTATATTCTTTGTTTCATTTGGTACTAATACAACATTATTATCACTATAGTTTAATAATTTCCAGCCATCATGCCCATCCTCGGCCGTTGAAAGCTCATTTACTATTACTTTTGGAGCTTCGCTGTTTCCAAACCAACGAATTTCTGGAATACTTATTGTTTCTCCAACATCAATATAAATTCTTGTTTTATATGCCTTTTCTGGTGAATATTCTGTATTACCAACAAAATATCTACCACCATTATAAACAACAGATACATCTACAGCAAAATCTCTTCCGCCATATTTATTTCTTAAATCATCTTCAGAAACATTTTTTACAGTACTTGAAGTACCTTTTTTGGTTATTGTAACATTTGCTTTCTTTTGATCAGTTCCATTTATACAATTAATTTCTACTGAACTCTCGTTACTATCCATTGGAACAAGTCTACCACTTATTGTAGAACCATCTTCCCTTTTATCAGCAATATTATTAGTGTCATATCTCTTAAACACTGAATTTTTTGGTGTAGTCTCTGTAATTGTAAATTCAGGAGCTGCTTCTCCATCTACCCAAGTATAAACTTCTGATGTCCATAATTGTCCTACTTTTAATGGAACTACTGGAAGATTATCTCCAGCAATTTTTACATTAAAGTAAAATGTTTCATTTATATCATATGATTCACTTTCTAATGATTTAGATAATTTAATCTTTCCTGAGTTAACTTTAATTCCATTAATGAATTCACAATTAACCTTACTATCTTTTGTTAATACACCTGTTACAGTTCTTTGTCCTTCAATTCTAGTACCATCATTTTTAATTATAGCAATAGGTGTATCACCATTTTCTGTTACTTCATATTCTGGTGTTGGTTGATCAGATTCCCATGAATAACTTATTGTTTTAGAAGCTGAAACTTCCCTACCAGAAACTGTAACAGAAACAGTTTCTGTTTTCTTAACTTCATTATTTTGTTTTATTACAACATCAAATGAATATGTCTTTGTATAATCATCAGGAATTGTATATCCTGTAGTTGAAGCTATTGTTTTAGTAATTGTTAAATCACCTTCAAGCTTACGAACTGCGCGGTTAGTATATGTAACTTCAACAGTGTCATCCTTTTTAAATGATCCAGTTACAACATTATTTTCGTCAACATTATCTCCACCTACTACACTTTCAATCTTATAGCCAGGTGTTGAAATCTCAGAAATCTTATATGTTGGAGCATTCTCTCCTGTCCATGTTGCAGTATAATTATATTCACCATTAACTGGAACTGTAACATTATCATCATACGTAGAACCATCAGCACGTTGTACTTCTATATTAAATGTGAATGATTGTGAGCTATCTAAAACTAGTTCTCCATCTTCATCTTTTAATAATTTTTTAATTTTGATACTACCTTTATTGTCAGCTTTATTTTCTGCATCAACTAATACTTCTGTCACTCCTGGAGTTAATTGATAGTCTTCAACAACTATAATTCCTTTACCAGTTTCTTCTTTTATTTTTTGTTCTTCATTATTTACAAGTAATTTTGTTAAAGAGAAACCTTCTCTTTTTATTTCATATATGTCGATTTTAACAATTTGTCCTTCATCCCAGTTAATATCTTCACTTGCAGTTTGTAAATTTGAGGCATGTAATATTTTGCTTGTAACAAAACCATCTTTTTCTACATTTAGAACAAAGTCAAAGGTATATTCATTATTATCATTAGGAGCTATACCGGATACCATTTTATTAATAACTACCTCTGCATGATATCCTTTGATATAGTTTAATACTTCAAAAGAAAGCTCAACATCTACTGGATACTCTGTTAAAGTAACTGTATTCTTATCTTGATCAATAGTATATGTACATGCTCCTGTCACATCTAATCCATCTTTTTTATTTATTGCTTTAAATCCTTTAATTAAATACTTTGAATCTTGCTTCTCTGCAATTGTAATAACTGGTTTTTCAGTACCATAGTCATATTCATATCTAGCAGTTTCACTTGTCCAATTGTTCTCTTTAGAAGCTTTTAATGTATTAATTCCTAAAGATGTATTGCCTTGTTTTGCATCTACATCAAATGTAAATACTAAATCATCTTCTGGTTCACCTTTTTCAAATGTTTTCTTAATATCAATAGATACATGGTGAGGACCTAACTCATTCACTGCTGTCTTTGTATATCTAGCTTTATCTGTTCCATCTTCTGCTGTTAAAATTCCTTCATCGACAGTCTTACCATCCTTACTTTGAAGCATTGAATCTTGATCCGGATACTCTATTATAGTATAATGATCCCCTTTTACATTATCTAATGTAACATCAATTGGATTCTTCATTTCAACTCTTTTATTTTCATTTTCCAATACTAGAGTTACCATTTCATTTATTGAAGAACCAACTTTAACTCGGAAATAATATGTTTTTTTATCTCCTGGTTCAAGAGGTTTCGTTGCTTCCTTTGCAATTGCTATCTTTGATTTTACTCTACTATTAACGGCATCTACTGATACTTTACCATTGAACTTATCTTCAAATTTGCCTTCAATTTTATCAACACTAGTTCCATTAAATGTAACTATATATTTTGCATTTTCTTCCTCTGTTACTTTATATGAAGGAGCATTACCTCTCCAGAAATAGTTGAATGATACTTTAGGCCCTACTGCTTTATTATCTACATATACTTGTGCAACTCTTTGACCTTTAGCTACTCTTAATTCGACACTATTTTGAATAGCACTTGATAAATCTGTTAATAACCTATCTGCGCCTTCAGTTATATCTAAGTTCAATCTATATACTTCATCTTCTACAGCTGGCTCTCTTAATTCTTTGCTTAATGTAATTTCAGCTGATTTAATGACATATCTGTTATAACATAACACTGCAACTGTATCTTTCTGAGACAATTGTCCACAAACACCATGATCAAATGTCTTATGACTAGCTCCATTCTTTACATTAAATATTGGAGGTAAATCAGAGCCACCATCATCTGTTTCAACTACTCTATAATATGGAACAGATATTCCATTCTCAACATAATATGTAATAGATTCTATATCATCATCTTTTAAGTTTATTGTATATGAAGCAAGTGGATTAGAACCTGAAGCTGCTTGTTCTGCAGTCGCATGAAGTGTTACCATAAATTTATATGTTTTACCTAAATCAAAATTATGATCATTTACTTTACCACTATTATTATCATTAGCATTAACAACATGTTTTGTTAATGTTAATTTAACAGGATACATAGAATAATCTAATGAAGAGTGTGTATATGATCTAGAACCATGGATATCATATACTAAATTTTGTTCTGGTCCACTACTTTGTCCATTCGCATCCCCTGGGTATGGCTCACCCTTAATATAGTAGTTTCCATTTTCAAGAGCAAAAGTCCATTTGTAAAAATATAGTGTTTGGGTCATCTCTTTTGCGCCACCACTAACATTTAAAAATCTAAAATCAAAATGTATTCCTCTTAAGTCTGTTCTATTATTAGCTTTTTTTATCTTAACCCAAAATACTTCTTCACTATGTGGATATTGAGGATCTACTAGATTACTTGTTTTCCTTTTATCATTTTTATATATAAATTCATATTCACTTTTGGCTAATCCTTCACCATCTGGTTTATCATTTGTGAATACTTTTGCACCATATATACCAGCAAATTGTACCCATCCACGGCCAGCATCTATTCCCCATTCTGTATACTTAACTGCAAATGGTCCAACAATAACATTACCTTCTTTATCACTACTTACTTCAACTGGTTGAATTTTTCCTTTTTCTACAACATCGATAAACTCTTTTTTCATTTTACCTTCTGTAGCAGTTAGGAATTTCTCATATTCTTTAGCTTCTTGATATATAGTCTTTCCTCTTGAAGCAGCTGGATCATGTATATCTGGGCTTTGTCCCAAAGCATACCAATTTGCATATTGTACTGGAGTATATTCTGTACTCCCAGCACCATCAGCGCTTGCACTTAGTGAAGCTTCTGCATAAATATAATTAAATACTGTTTCGCTTGCTTCATCATTACCATACTGATGTATAGGAGCTGATACAGCTTCTCCAAGAACAGTTGTATGGATAGGCCAATCTCTTGTATATCGTGCAAAGTCATCTAATAACGTATCAAATCCCATGTCTCGCAATGTAAAATCAGTAGTAAATCCGTTACTGTTATATATATGTCTCATAGTATCTAAATAATCTGCTCTATTAATAACAAATTTTTTAAGTTGTCCTTGATTTAATCCACCAGCTTGTTGCCATGGAACTGAGTGTTCAACAGTAATATTTCCTTCTATTGATAAGTATGGAGAACCATCAGAATCAACACTACCAAACACTCTATTATTATCTGGAATAGTAACAATCATATTTCTATTTCCAATCCATTTTGGTGCAGTTGGGGCAACCCATCTTAAACTCGCAGTTAATCCATTAACATGTAGATTTCCCATATAACCGCCTGGTATTCTTATATTAGCAACTGAATGGCTTGTATATTCTCTTTGAGATCTAGCTGCATCTAAAACAACTAGAGGTAATCCATGATTTCTACGGTAGTTACCCACACTATATCCTTCAGTTCCTGCTAAAGAAGAAGAAGTTTTGTCAGGATTATTTGTATTACCACATAAATAATTAACAGTTACTAAATCTTCATATGTGTAATAACTTGGCTTTCCTCCTGGAAGATCTGTTCCCACACTAGCATCACCATGTTTTGGTGTGAAATAACCATATGTACTTGTTATGAAGGCGCTTAATATTAATACGCCAACAATAATAGCTAGTTTTATTATAAATTGTTTTGATTGTTTATTCATATTAAACACCTCCCTTTCTTTTTGTTACTACGAGTTTTGTATATGTTAAAAATACTATTGTACCGCCAATTAATATTGTTGTAATTATTACTGATAAATAAATTAATGTATCACCAGTATTAATTGTTATTAAAACATCAGCGCTACTTATATCGTTTTCACCTTGTTTTTTATTAGCCACTGTAGAGTTAACATCTGAAATACCATAAATATTATAATCATTTGTTATCTCTGCTTGGTTATTTACTATTCCTGATGTGTTTTCAGAATTCATTTTCTTCTCTAATACTAATTTAACTGATGCAGATTCATGTGGTTTAATTTCTGTATTTTCTAATTGTGAAGTATATAGACATCCATCAGAACCTGTATACCAATTAGTATTTAATGAAGAATTGTATGTCATACCATCTGGAATATAATCTACTATTTGTTTAGCGTATCCTGAGATATCGCCATTGTTTGTTACTGTAATAGTATATTCAATATATACTGTTGTATTGTTAATATATTTTGCTTTAATTGGTACTTGAACCAATTTCTCATTTTTGAAATTATTTGTATTTGATTTTTCTGTAACGTCATTATATGTTGTTACTTTAGTTACTGTTTTATCTATACTTAAATCAAATGTTTTTGCATAAGCAAGTCCAATATCCACATTTGATAAACTAACTGTTGATAAACTAATTACATCTGTAACAGCTCCATAAGCAGTTCTTCCATCTACATCATATTGAGTAGAAATTACATCTGAGTTAACATTATTAGCCACACCTTCACATTTATATGTTGTTGGAACATATGTTACTGTATCATACTCAAATAATACTATATAATTTCCTTTTGTAATTCCTGTAAATTCATAGAATCCTTTAGAATCAGTATTGGTTGTTTTAACAATTTCGCCATTGTCTGAACTAATTAATCTTGCACTGATATTACTCAATTTTGCCTCAGAATCTTCTCTTTTACCATTTTTATTTTCATCTAACCAAGCAACACCATTTATTCTATATGATCTTGATAATCCTTCGTTAGATATTCTTCTGACATTTCCTGCACCAACACTTGGAATCTTCGCTTGTACTTGTTCTTCTTCAACAGTAATTGGATTCTTAGTTGCTTCAACTATATGTGTAATAATATTTGAGTTTTTAGATTCAACCTCATCTGCGCTCACACTACCAATATTACTGATAGTTTTTTCTTCTAATCCACCCAAATCATCAACTGTAGTATCTATAGAAACATACATTGTTTCACCTGGTTCTATATCTGCACTCAATGAAACTTCACCTGATTTAGTTACATAGTCAGTTTTTGTAAAACCACCCACAGTATATTGTGCACTTGAAGCAATTAATCCTTCTGGAATATTATCCACTAAGCTTACATTTTTTGCTACTGTTGATCCTGTATTTCTAATTTCAAATGTATATACTAACGAATTACCTTGTTCAACATATGTATTTGTATTATTAGAAGTTTGAACAATTTCTAGCTCCGCTCTACCAACGCTTGCATTATATATCTCTGATACATATTTTTCAGTTCCATCAGCATATGCTTCAATTTGAATCTGTCTTTCATCCTTTAATGTGTCTGACTCTGTAGGTTTTCCAATCAATGTAATATTGATACCTGCAAAATCCTTTATTCCAAGTTTTGGAATTGTAATCTCTAAAGTTCTTGAATTTTCATCATATAAACCTTCACCAGTATTCTCATATGATTTTCCATCTAAAACTGGAATTGGATTACCTTCCTCATCTTTTACTTCCTTGTATGTATCAGAATCAGATGACACATAAGGAGCCTCATAGTTAGATTTACTATATTCAAATCCTTCTGGTATAACCATTTTAACTTTAAGATTGTTCATTACATCAGGAGTACAATTATAT